>Ga0209107_10001832_pt1 | contig 11878 bp, 2 predicted proteins | sample LakErihyJuly2011_2_FD_187460 | JGI IMG/M metagenome (GOLD analysis project Ga0209107, IMG submission 187460) | Freshwater microbial communities from dead zone in Lake Erie, Canada - CCB hypolimnion July 2011 (SPAdes) (version 2) | ecosystem: Environmental > Aquatic > Freshwater > Lentic >... | reverse complement strand
CTCATGCACAACCGTATCAAGTCGCTCCTTCTCAGAGCGGTGCTTCGCATTGATGACGATCTTGAATTTGCGTGAGCTGACATGGTATAGTTGTCCGTCGTCTCGATCTTTCCTAAGATCGCCTTCAACGATTTTGAATTTCTTTGTTGGGCGTCTCATTGATGTTGTCCCTCGCTTTATCGAAGAGCCACCAGATGAAGATGCCACAGCACGCAATCAGCGTAGCTCCGGCCGTCCATATGAATGCGGGGCTATCCAAGATGTGCGGGATAGCTCCGCAGAAGGCGCCGGCCAGGAGTAATGGAGCTCCCACCTTCCAGCTAGCAAGTGCCCATGCCAGCCCACCGATCACAACAAGGCCGGCGCCTGTTATGGTAAAGATGTCTTTCTTACCTGACTCGACCTGGAGCTTGAGCTCCTTGATCTGGTCATCCTTTTCCCTGGCCTGGTCTTCGAGCTCGATCCAGGCATGCTCAAGTTCCGTGACCCTAGACTGGGCCTTCTTACGCTGGTCCTCGTACTCGGAGGCGGTTGCGTTATCAGCCCGCTGGCGTGCCAGGGCGACGGAGGGGGGGTCTGCCTTAGGGAGGCTGGCGGCGGCTACTGAGAGCTCGCCCTCAACCTTGTCAGGCTTGCCGGCCTTGTTCATCTCACGTGCCACCTGGACACTTGCGGCAACTGACAGGTCGATCTGATCCAAGCTCTTGCCCACGGTCTCCAGCGACGTGACCTTCGGCGACGGCGGGAGGGCCTGGTCGCTCGTTGAGCAACCGGCCAGTGCGACCATAAGGATGATGGTCGCAATACGCATTTACTTCAGAAGGTCTTCAGCCTTCTTTTCGAGATCGTTGATCTTTGCCTGATTCTTTCTGAAGGCGAGAAGGCCGGCGATGAATCCGATGAGCGTGAATACTGCGGCGGTGATAACGTAGGACATGGTGTGATCCTCTTGGTTTATTCATCCTGGTCAATTACTTCTGCTTCTTCTTCCTATATGGGTACGTTTCTTCGTACTCATCTTTGTCGGCCGACTTCTTGTCGGACTCAGTCATTGCGTTAGACCACGACGTACTATTGGCAACCTGCGATGCAATCGTGCCAGCCGCAGGGTGCACTGCCGTAGCGCCGATGACCGTCGCCGCCTTGATCGGAGATACCGAGGCCTTCTTGGCCTGGCGGATTGCGTTATCCTGGGGCTTGCCCTCGATGGCGTTCGTGACGGCCGTCTTGCCAGCACGGGCGGCACCGACGACTGCCTGGCCGAGCGGCCCTCCAGGAGGCTGGTCACGCATGACGTACTTGGTTGCCATTTCCACCTTCGGGCCAAAAGCACCAGCGTAGGAAGTAGCGTTAGCCCACTTGGTCCAGGCCGGATCGTTCTTGTGCTTCTCGCTGAACTCGGTCGGGTACAGCTCGTCCTTAAGGGCGAACAGGGCACGGTATGCAATGATGCCCAAGGGCACCATCATGAGCGGAGCCATGAAGCGGACACGGTCGCCAACGGTGTAGGACTTGCCGGCCGGGGCTGACTTAAGGGCGCTCTTTGCGTAACTGTACGTGCGAGAGTTGACCTCTGCGGCGTAGCTGTACGAGTAGCTCATAAGCTGGAAGAGGGTCTTGCCGATCGGGCCGTCCTGGAAGACCGGCTTGTGGGCACGGTTAGAACGGACAGAGGACTGGAGTGAGAACTTGGTGATAGCGGTCTCAAACATCTTGGACATCTTGCCGCCGCTCGTAAGCATACGCATACGGCCGGCATCATCCAGGGAGTTGAGCCTGGTCATCCACTGGGCGAACTGGGCGTGGTCTGCGTCGGGGATGCCGAGCTCACGAAGGTTGGATCTGACTGACTCGGTCACGTCGAACCTGTTCATGAAGCTCTTACCCTGATGCATCTCACCCAGGCCGACCAGGTACTTGAAGCCAATAGCGTGGGAAGCCTGGAGCTTAGCGTTCTCTGTGATCTGTAGGAGATTGGACTGGTACACCTTGCTGGTAAGCCAGTTAATTCGTGGGTCAGAGCGATCGCCATCGACCTCGATTGAGTGGCTGTTCATCCACGCATCGTTGACGTCCGCACTGATCGTGCCGACGTGCTCTGCGTACTGCTCCCAGAACGTCTTGTCGATACGCTCACCGCTCAACACACGGGCGGCGTTGCGGATCGTGCGGGCCCAAGTCTGGCCATAGGCCTGGAGGCCCAGGGACAGGTTGCCAGATCGGATCCCCATTGAGGCGGGCTCAAACATGTTATTCAGGAACGAACGGCCCATCACGGAGCCGGCCGTGTACAGACCCATAAGATCGATGAAGGTCTGTTCACCCCTGGTGTTTTGACGAAGGCCGACGCCGACAGAGGACTTAAGTAGTTCACGCATCTCGTCGATCTTCTCGTACGATACGCCTTCCTTCTCAAGGGCCTGAGCCATCCGGCGCCACTGCTGACCTTCGTCGCCAAGGCGACGTGTAAGCTCGGCACGCTTAGTGGCACCAGCGATATACCTGGAGATGATTCGGTAAGGGTCCTTGATCTGCCACTTTGACATGATCCGCTGGGACTCTGGGCCGAACTTACGCTTCATCGAGGAGTTCTCGCCCATGGCAGGAGCTTCAGACTCGAATAGATCGTTGAACGTACCCTCTCCCTCCCCACGGATGTGGGACATGGTAAGCTCACGTGCCGCCTTCTCGGCGGCGGCATCGAGGGCGTCGCCCTGGAGGGTGTCACCAAGCTCGATCATGTATGCACGCTTGGCGTCTTCCTTGAACGCCATGGCGTTTTCGGAGATGTTGATGGAATCGTATACCGCAGGGAAGTAGTCTTCGACTTCGCCCAGCTTCTCGCCGGCGGCAGTGCGGTAGTCGTGCATTTCCTTGAGCATGGCCTTAATGCCTTCGGCGGCACGGCCGGCAGAGGTAGAGCTGTCGATAGGGCGTAGGCCCGTGACCATGTCTGCCAATTCCTGGTAAGCCTGTTCACGGCCGTCACGATCCATTGCGGCGAACTCCGGGCGAAGCGGGTCCATGATCTCGAAGAAGCGGTTCATCTGCTTAGTGCGCTCCTTCATGATGGCCGTCGGAAGATCCAGGCCGGTGACGCCAGCTTCTGCACCAGCCCTGGCGTGGATCAGATTGGCGATCTCCTTCATGGTCTTGCTAAGCGGGAACTCTGCGGCGTTGTCGTGGGCCTTGGTGCTGATGCCAGTGAAGAAGCGGGCCGTAGCGATGTCCTTGGCCAACTGCATATTGGTGCGGTTGCCGGCGGTCTTGGGGATACGGAAGGGCGTCTCTTCGACTGCGTCGCCCTCGGAGAGCTGGCGTCCAATCTTGAGGAGGCGAGCCTGGCCGTCCTTGCCTTCGCCAATGGGGCGATCAGCTAGATCACGGTAGGTCTTGGCGTCCTCGTTAAGCTTAAGGGGGCCCGTGTCCTTCGTAGAGAAGCCCGCAACTCTTTTTTCATGGGCCATGCCGAATCCAAAGACGTCGTAGTGGTCAGCCGCAGTATCCTGGGCTGGCTCAAACTTGGCTCGGTTCTTGTAGTCCAGGATGGCGTTAGACTCCTCGGCGATAGCCTCACGGATCTTGGCCATGGCGCCAGCTGGGATATCGGAGCGACTGAAATCGGCCGTGTCGAACACCCAGTTGCCACCTGCGATGTTGCGGGCCAGGGAGATCCTGCCCCTGCGGATAACGACACCGTCAGTGCCGATGATGGCGGGCTCAAAGCGACCCATCATGCTGTAGTTTTCTGGGATGCGTCCATAACCCTCTTCTCCGAAGCCCGCCTGGGACGGGTCCAGCCATTCCAGGTGCGAGGTAAATAGGCGTTCTTGCGTGGTCTTAACACGGCCAGTTGAGCTATCAAAAGCGAAGAGGCCGACGGAGGCATCAAAGTTGTCAGGCAGGTTCTTACCAAGGGCGTCGATGACGGCCTTATCCATCATGAAAAACTCAGGGTCATGACCAATAGAGCCCCAGAACATCTTGCCGGTAGTGTTATTGCGGATGCGTAGTCCCTTGGAGTCGAGCTCTTCGCCTGGGTCCAGGACGAAGCCTAGGTCGGTTTCGCCGTTACGGATTCTTACGTCAGGGATACGGCTCTTGGCCCGGTTCTGGTTGGGGAACTTCCCGTTTTCGTCGTCGTACGAGAAACCGTCCCCTTCAGAGAAGCGGCGGGGCTGGCCAGTGCGGTCGTCGGAGCCCCTGCCCCAATTCCAGCCAACGATCCCTTCAGGAGTGGTACCACGGAACGGCATCTTTACCTTGCTAGTAACTGGAACCCTGATGCTACCCTTGTTACTATTAAGCCATGATGACGCCTCTTCCTTGATCTGTTCGGCCATCATCTGGCGCTCACGAACTTCTTCAATCTTCGCAACCCAGCTCATGCGTACCTGACCATCAACGGTAATATCCAGGCGACCATTGCCGGTCTTGTAATCAAGCTGTCGGCCGTCGGCGAGGCCCAGGCTCTTGGCCCACTCGTTGTGGGTGAATTCGTCATCGCTGATTGGGCTCTTAAGCCAACCGACTGAGGACTCTGAACTACCTTCAGCGATAAGCTTGTTGTACTTATCGAGCCTTTGTTTGTTGTACGTGTCAACGGCCTCACGAACAGACTGCATGTGGAACTGACCATATCGGTCATAGGACCACATGAATTGGTTTTCCGAGCCTTCGGCCATGTCAGCTTTGCCGGATTGACCAAAGCCCTCAGGGTGTCCGATGTCGGTGTAAAGGATACCAATGTCTTCCTTGCGGAATCGCTTCTGGCGAAGGGTGGCTTCACGCTTCTTAAGGGCCTCGTCACGCACGCCACCCGGGATACGCATGTTCTCGCCGTCGTCGCCTTCCGAGAAGCGTTCCTGGAATTCCGGCTTGTAGCCAAGGAAATCACGCTCATACGGGCCGGGGAAGCCGTGCCCTTCAACCGTGTAGTCCTTGGGAAGCTTTCCTTCTTCCTGGAGGCGTTCGACATTGTCTCGGATCTCCTTGAGTGCGTCTCCACGCTTCATCATATTTCCGGCTCCTGCTGTCCAGGCGTCCAGCTTTCCACGACCCTGGCCGGCGGAAATGAGGATCTTCTTGCTTTCGTGGTCAAGCTCGATGCGTCCGCTTACCCCGGTTGCATTGCGGCCAAGGCGGAGGTCGTTTTCAATTAGGTTTCCGCCCATGCCGTGGGCAAAGTCATCCGCATTTTTTGCTTCGACTCCTGCCGCCTTTGCCATCTCTGCGATGTTCCGTAAATCAAACTTTCCGTTGCCGTGATTGTAGGTGTACAGGAAGGTGTCCTCCGGCTTGAAGTTACCCTTAAGTCGTGCGTTGCCGTACTCGCCCTCGACGTCGCCGTGGCCGATGTTGAGATACGTCTTAATTGGGATCTTGGGGCGGCGCTTGAGGGCTTCGTCACGGGCTCCACCGGGGATCCGCATGTTTTCGGCGTCGCCCTCGGAGTAGAGCTTCTTGGGGTCGATCTCGCCGGTCACGTCCCAGGTCTTACGAACAAAGCCTGAGCTGGACCTGTGGTCCTGGATGCGGAACTGGTCACGTCCGTCAGTCTCTTCAATTCCATTGAATGACGTTTCGACGTTCTCTTCACCGAGGATGCGGTTGATTGCTTGAATCGGGCGACCTTCTGGATCTACGACAAACATGTCTACCTGGTCCTGGCGGTGACGCTTAAGCCGCTCTACTATTTCGGCGACGATGACGTTCGATAGCTCTCGACCACGCCACTGAGGCTTGATCTTAATCCAGTCGAGCTTGGAGAAGGTCTCGTTAGCCAGCCCCTTGCGGGCGCCCTTGTCCCATACGTTTTCAACGACGTACGTAAACTGGGCGACCTCGACCATGCCGTTTTCCCCAGTGTACTCGATCTTACCCTGGAAGGTGTTATTGGTTCTGCTGTAATCAATTTCTGCATCCGTAATGGGCACGGGCGGCTTGGCTCCTTCGAGCTGGAGGCCAATGACAACCTTCATGCCGGCCAAGCTCTTGAGCTTTGACTCGGCGTAATTGGAGATAAACCCACGCTTGGCTAGCTGGGCGTTCGTGTGGTTTGCCAGCTCGCCACCTTTTGTGCGAGGGTTGGTGTCGGGCGGCATGGCCGGATCTTCACGCTGGGCGTCGCCCTCCGACAGGCGTCGGGTAGGGTTGATTTTAGTGCGAACGTCGGCAGACATCCATTCCTCTTTGCCACGTGTGTTGGTCTCGTAGCGGTGATTGGCCTCCGTAGACCCGAGCCCGAACACGGCCTCACGGGCGTTGATCGGGCGGTGGATGACTTCGCCGGTCACCTTATTAACATATTCGTCAACAACCGTTCCGGTCAATTCAGTGACGCCAGCACGGCGTAGGCGTTCGCCAAGCTCAGCGTACATGACCTTTGCGACGCCCTTGTTTTCGTGGACCCCACGGACTAGCGTAGAAACAACGTAAGCGCTGGTATCGGACTCCATGCTAAACGTGATGTGTCCGTATTCCCGGCCAGTCACCTTGTCGGTAATACTCAATTGATACGTACTCTGCCCGCTCTTAGATTTTAAGAAAGACGGATCAAGTACCTTAGACTTGGCTCCGTACTCCTGGCGCAACTCAAGAACCGTCTGATCACGTTGAGCTCCTCGAATAAATTTGTCGGCGGCGTAGTTGGTGATGAACCCGTTCTTGAAAAGGGATTCATCCTGGTGGTTGGGCTCACGGAAAGAGCGGGTCTCCTGGGCGTCGCCCTCAGAGAATCGCTCCTGGTTCTCCCAGACACTGCGGTTCTGGTCAAATCCGTAGCCTTCGACCTTGTAGCCCTTAGGGAGCTGGCCCTTGGCTTGCATGTTCTCGACGTATTTACGGACCTGGGAGAGGGCTTCAGCACGCATTTGGCCGGCATCTCCCTTGCGGAAGTTATTGAGCTCACCACGGCTTGAGCCGGCGGAAACGAAGATAATCCTTCTGTCGTCGTCGATCTCGATGCGTCCATTGACGCCAGATCCGCCACGCTTGATCCCCACGCCGGTGTCGATACCTAGCTCGCCCTGGTCACCGTGCACAAAGGAATCAGCCTTTACGTCTTCACGTTCGATCCCCTCGGCGTCGGCCATCTCTGCGATGTTCCTGGCGGTCAGTTTACCGCTCTCGGATTCATAGTGGTACAGGAACACCTTCTCCGGGTTAAAGGGAGGGCGGGGGCCATCGGCAGAGTACTGGACGCCATGATCACCGCCGTGACCGATGCCAAGGTAGGTCTTGTTTTGGCGAGCCGGGCGACGCTTCATGGCTTCGTCACGTGCACCGCCAGGGATACGCATGTTCTCGGCGTCTCCTTCGGAGAAGTTCTCCAGGTCGCCGCCGTTTTCTTTTCGATATTCGTGCCAGGCGCTGAATGAGCGACTGCGTACGTCGTTGGTCATCTCGATGATTTCAAGGCCGGTCTTCTTGGAGATAACGCCAGCCTCCATTCCAAGCTGGGTCTGCTTGATGATGCTGGCGTGCCACTTCTGGAGGTTCTTCCATTCGGCGTCCATGTCGATGTCGGCCGGCTGATCCTCGACGAACTCATGCATATTGGAGGCGACACGGGTGAGCTCCTTAAATGCTCCCAGGGTGGCCTCATTGGCAGAGCTGATGACCTGGCGTAGCATGCCAGGCTTAAGGGTCATTGGGTTAAAGCCCTTCTGCTTGGTAAGCTTAGCCAGGACCTGGTCGATCGTAGCGTGCTGGGCCTTGCGGCCGTCGTTAAAGGCGTGGTCCTCTTCCCAGGTGCCACGCTCGCCATTGCCGGGCCATGGGAGCTGGTAAAGGTGCTGATCCGCCATCTCCTTGGTGCTCTTTACCCAGGCCAGGAAGTCGCCTCGAATGGCCTCAGGGCCTACGATCTGATCACGCTTGAAGGCCTCTTCGGCACGGCCGTTGTACTCCTGGGCGTCGCCTTCGGAGAAAACCGTCGTGTTTTTCATTCCACGGCGGCGCTCGCCTACGACTTTGCCTTTTTCCCTAGCAAGCATATCAACGGGGGGAGCGATGTTGTCCTTTCCTTCGGCGCTCTTCACGACGCCAGGCATTTCAAGGCCAGACGACGCCTGACTCTTGCGGAGCTCGCTAAGCCTCGCCTGTCGCATGTCAGTCTTACTATTAGAGATGTACCGTTCGGATCTTTTAATCAGATCAACTCTTTGTTTGCCGATCGGATATGCCGTCATCAGCACGTTTGCGTCATCTGGAGTCCCTTTGACGCCTGATTCAGTGTCGAAAACGATCTCAAGCTGGACGCCCTTGAAGTTCCCAAGGACGGTCAATCTGCTTTCTTGAGTTTCACGATATCCCTTTTCTTTGCTTGCGACACCAAGCCTTGAAAATCCTTCAATGTTTGAGCTTTGAAGGGCAGACTGAATGATTAGCTCAATTGCCTGTTCCTTGGTTAGGTTTTGATCAGGGAATAGATTCTTTTCAAATCCGGCTCCGAAATGATTTTCAAAATCGACGGTATGCTTGGAAAAGATCTTGTTGGTCCCAAAACCTACGATTTCTCGACTTCCATCCTTGTCCGTAACCGTACGGGATCCACCTTCTGTCATTCTAATCTTTCCGACCTTCAGTCCAAGCTTATCGACCATCGCACTCGTAAAATTAGCGTAAGGGGTTGGACGTGCACGCTCGTCATGGCTTCCGGCATCTTGGGGCTCAGACTGTCTCCATGAGTCTGCATCGCCCTCCGACTGCCAGCGGTACTCGCTAGTGCCGACAGGATCACCAGGGACGATGCCAATGTCGTTGTGGAAGGTGTCAGTAACCTTCAGGCCCATCTGCTTCAGGAAGGCATTGATGTTGGAAGTGGCACGTGCGGCCTCGGAAGTGTTTGGTGCGTCACCGACGCTGACCATGCCCCAGTTGACGCCGGCCCGGTCCATCATGGCCAGGAGGGTCTTCTGTGCGGGCGAGTTGCGGATGTTAGCCATCTCATCCAGGGTGAGGTGGACGGTGCCGACGATCTTACCAGAGCTGGTCTTGAAGACCACTCCAGGATCTCCACCCAGATGCTCCTTAAGACGCTTGGCGGACTCATTTGGGCTTCGATTCCACTTAGCATCCTCGGAACCAATCGGGCGATCGGGCGCCGTCTCACCTGCGTCGTAAGGGATCTGGCTACGGGTCGAGTAGCGGCGTTCGGTAAGCGGGATGGTGCTGGTTGCGGGGCGGACATCGATCGGCATCCAATCCACATTGGTGCTATCGAATTGGTTATGCCCGCCGTTCTTATTCTGAACGCCAGGCTTGTACTCGATCGAGCGGTACTGACGGCCGGCAACAGCGACCAGGCCACGGTAGTTAATACCAGACCCCTCCAGGAGGTTCTTGAGGGCGAGCTCATTCTGGACGGATGCGTCAACCTCACCAGGAACGACGTCATTGTTAATACGGACCATCCAGGCCTCCTTGGCTCCTGGGGTTGATACCGCCTGGCCAGCCAGGACGCCCCACATGGGCTTGATGACGACCTTATCCTCTACGTTCATAGAGGAGTCTACCATGTGAAGGCCGACCTGAATCGGCTTACCATCGGCACCGATGATCAGAATCATCGTCTGGCCCTGGGCCAGGGTGCTGGAGTAATCGTGGATCAGGGAGGCAACGTCGCCAGCCGTGCGGACCTGGGTGACGCCAGTCTTGAGCTGGCCAACAATGGCGTGCTCAGAGAACTGATTAAGGTATCCCGACTCAAAGCCAAAGTCCTTGAGCTTGTCCGCCATGATGGGGAAGTTGCTCTTAGGGGCGGCATGGAGAGGCTTAATAGCCCCTACGCCAACACGTGTTTCTGGCTCGCCACGATCAAACGCAGGAGCGTCGCCTTCGGATTTAAACCCAGCCATGCGGCTCCCGCCCTGATCAAGCGTGCGAACAAGAGGGTTGGTTCCGATGATGTTTTTAATAAACTTCTTCCCGTACCCACGGACCGAAGCCCCCAGGTTGGCAATGTTTTCTCCAGCCTGTACCTGAAGGGCGTCAGCAACGGTGTCGCCTCCGACGTGGACCACAATAGAGGTGCCACCTGAGCGGGAGAACCCGGCGAGGAAGTTACGGACGCCGGCGGTTCCAAGCTTGGCCATCTGTTCGGCGGTGATCTCCTGGTGCCCAACGGCACGGTCGTTTCGATCTAGGAAGATTACGCCAGGCTTGCCGCCCAGAAGTTCCTGGACGAGCATGCGTTGGTTGGTCTCACTGTCGCCCTTCGTCGTTGAGACGACGTCGGTGTCTTCGCCACGTGGTAAGGTAAATCGGCGCTCAATGATGGGGATCTCACGGCCGGTGGCCGGGAATCGGCTACCAGGGATAACCTGACGATCAAGATCACGGCCTTTGCTTTCCTTGCCAATAAAGGCGTACTTGTCGCCGGCAATAGCCAGGAAGCCTTCCAGGGTAAGGCCGGTGCCCTTGAACATTGTCTTAATGTTCATCTCGGTTCCCAGGTCAGACCCAGAGAACTCGGGCGTCATTGACGGGTGGTTGTGGGATACCCACACCTTTTTGGCTCCCTTGACCGACAGGGCCTGGGAGATCATGACCGTGGGCAACAATGTCGAGGAGCCTGGCTCGCTCAGCGTGTGGCGGTAGATCTCCAGCGGGTTGCCGTCTTTGTCCGTCACCAGGACCTGGATGCTCTCCTGGGTCGCCTGGGACGTGTTGCGGAAAATGTGTGCGACCTCGCCGGCCGTGCTGGCCTTGTCGAACTCGGAGCGAATGGATCCGATCTTCGAGTGGCGGACCACGTTGCCGATGACGGTGTTCTTGATGCCGAGCTTTTTGAGGGCCTCCTTAGAGGTCTCGGGCAGGGACGGCTCTGCGTCGCCTTCGCTGAGGTTTCGCTCCCTGAATTCTTTGAACGTTTCGCTCTTTCCTGCGTCCCGTTCAGCCTGGATTTGCTCCTGTGCGTCGGCGGTAACCTGGGAAACCGCATCACGCTCAGAGACGGCCTGGCCTGGCTTTCTTTCTTCGGAAAGCTGTTGCGTACCAGTTCTGACTGCGGCGCCAGAAATGCGATTTCTACGCCTCTCCATCTCATCTTCTATGGCCTTCTTGAATTCGGCCTTTTTCTTTTCAATGTCTGCCTTAAATTGGTCTGACTTTAGGATGTCCCCAAGCCCAGACTCGGTCTTTTCAAGAGAGATTGGCTTTGATCCAACCTCTGCATCCGTATTCCTAATTACTTCAGCGGAAGAAGCTCTGCTTGGGATTACCCCTTCAGATCCTTCTGCCATTAGCTTTTTAAGCGTTCCACTCGTAATCCTGTCCAGGATTTCGTCGGTTGCTCCTCTGGTTTTTGAAATACGCTGAAGAGCACCCCTTATGGTTTCATACCAAACCTTCATGAAATTAAAGGCATGCTTGTCGGTAATACCCCAGCGTTTGTCATACTGACCACGGTTTTGGATCAGGCGTGCCGATTCAACGGACAGGAATTCACGGACACTCCATAGGCGTCTAGAAATCTTTCCGTCATCATCTAACAGTTCATTCCTAAGGCGGAATTTACCTTCTCCTTGAACGGTAAAGAGACGGTTGAATTCAACCTTTGCGTTCTTTATCCCAGCCCTTTCGAGGTGGTTAATGACCGCAAGCGCCTCTTCGTTGGTAAAAGTTCTTTCGGCGAGAGGAAGCCAGTCACCGGCATTGTCCGCTCCAGCAAACTTAAGAACCTCATCAAAGGCCCTGTCGATGGTGCGGACCCTCTGTCGCTCTTTGGCAAGATCGACAAGAAGCCTTGCACGCATCTTGGGACTAAGGCTGTCAAAAAGTGGGTGGAAAATTTCGTGACTTAGGGTCGGAGTAAATCGCCCACGTTCGATAGCTTTTGCAAACACGTACACTGCGTTCGTGAACCCCTTCGTAT
>Ga0209107_10001830_pt1 | contig 11885 bp, 10 predicted proteins | sample LakErihyJuly2011_2_FD_187460 | JGI IMG/M metagenome (GOLD analysis project Ga0209107, IMG submission 187460) | Freshwater microbial communities from dead zone in Lake Erie, Canada - CCB hypolimnion July 2011 (SPAdes) (version 2) | ecosystem: Environmental > Aquatic > Freshwater > Lentic >... | reverse complement strand
CTAATACTGCTGAGCAACTTGGCTGGATTTGATAAATTATTAGACAAGGCCGCGCTTAAATTCTTTGCTGTGTTCAGTACGCCGGCCGCTTGACCTGCCAATTGTTGGGCAGATGCCAAACCGCTTGCTAAATTAAACTCTGCCATTTCTGTCTCCTATGACTAATATTTAGTTGACAAAATTATGTGCGTAGTTTATAATAGTCTATACAAGGACAATTTATGACAGTTAAAGTTAATTATTTGAATAACAAAGATTTATTAGAAGAAATACACCGTTCTAAAAATACATATTGCAGTTATGAAAAACCAGAATATCATCAATACGACATTATTTTACCCGCAGTTGAAAAAATTAACATAAGAACTGTTGCTGAAGCTAAAAGGGCACAGGCAAAAAGATTGGGTGATCAAGAATATGCTCGTAGAAAAGCCGCTGGTGAAAAGGTAAAACAAGCAGATTGTGAGGTTGATTATAAAAAAATATCAAAAAACAATTTAGTTTTTAGGATCATGACCTTTGATCACATTCCTTTGAACAATGTACGTAAAAAGAATCCCAAAAGTCTTGCAGACCATAGAGACAAAGTGAATTTTCCTCCTTTTCAACATTGGCGGTTCAATGACGAGAATAACCTAACATGTGTGGGAAAAAGTCATTGGCAAGGCAGTTTGGATAAGGGTAAATTCAACAAAGATCACGGGCAAATTACAAACACACTGGCCCGTATGTATATCAAACTGTGCGAACGTTATGCTACTCGTGGCAATGTGCGTGGATATACTTACAATGATGAAATGCGGGCGCAAGCAATACTGCAACTTACTCAAATTGGCTTGCAATTTAACGAAGCAAAAAGTAATAACCCATTTGCCTACTTTACAGCGGCAGTGACCAACAGTTTTGTTAGAATTATCAACATTGAAAAACGCAATCAAAACATACGAGATGACATGTTGGAAATGAACGGCATGAATCCTAGCTATAGTAGGACTGGTGCTGGTGAACATGCAGCCGCATTAAAGAGGCACAACGAGGAAATTGAATGAGTTTATTCAAAAAAGTCGCGTGTTTCACAGACATACACTTTGGATTGAAATCCAATAGTCACACACACAATCAAGATTGTGAAGATTTTGTAGATTGGTACATTGCCAAAGCCCGAGAGGAAGGTTGTGATACAGGAATTTTTATGGGCGATTGGCATCACAATCGCAACAGTCTTAATATCACTACCATGGACTACAGTCTTAGAGCACTGGAAAAATTGGGACAGGCTTTTGATAACTTTTATTTCTTTCCTGGCAATCATGATCTTTATTATAAAGACAAACGTGATATCCACAGCGTGGAGTTTGGCAAATATATTCCCGGCATCACTGTTGTGCATGAGCCCACTACCATTGGAGATGTTACCTTATGCCCTTGGCTAGTGGGTGACGAATGGAAACACATAGGTAAGAAAGGTGGCAAGTATATATTTGGTCACTTTGAATTGCCCAGTTTTTTTATGAACGCCATGGTACAAATGCCCGATCACGGTGAAATTAATTTGGATGCTTTTAAAAATTATGAACTGGGCTTTAGCGGACACTTTCACAAGCGTCAACAAAAGGGCAATATGATTTATATTGGCAATGCATTCCCGCACAATTATGCAGATGCGTGGGACGATGAACGTGGAATGATGACATTGGAGTGGGGAGGTCAGCCAAAATACCACACTTGGGATTTACAACCCACCTTTAGAACTGTTAAACTAAGTCAGTTAATTGACGAAGCCGCAACTATTATCAAACCCAAACAACATTTACGGGTTGCGCTGGACATTGACATTAGTTATGAAGAAGCAAGTTTTATCAAAGAAAAGTTCTTGGGTGATTACAGCATTAGAGAATTGACTTTGATTGCAGAAAAGAAAGAAGTTGAAATTAATACCAACATTGACGTCCAATCATTTGAAAGTGTGGATCAAATTGTTAGTAATCAACTTGTTAGCATTGAAAGTGACAAGTTCAGCGCAAAGACGCTACTGGAAATTTATAACAGCCTATGAGTATAAAAATTAAAGACCTAACGGTCAAAAACTTTATGAGTGTGGGTAATCAAACTCAAGCTGTGGATTTTGGCAAGCAACACTTGACATTGGTCTTGGGTGAGAACTTGGATCAAGGTGGAGATGACAACGGCAGTCGTAACGGCACTGGTAAAACTACCATTGTGAACGCACTGAGTTATGCATTATATGGTGTTGCACTGACCAACATTAAAAAAGACAATCTAATTAACAAAATCAACAGCAAAGGCATGCTGGTCACGCTGAGCTTTGACAAAGATGGGGTTAATTATAGAATTGAGCGTGGTCGCAGACCAAATCTTCTCAAGTTCTATGTTAATAATATAGAACAAGATTCTGAAGAAAGTGATGATGCTCAAGGCGACATGCGTGAAACACAAAAAGATGTGGACGAGCTACTGGGCATGAGCCACGACATGTTCAAACACATTGTTGCTTTGAATACCTATACAGAGCCGTTTTTAAGTATGCGGGCCAATGACCAACGTGCAATTATTGAGCAGTTGTTGGGCATTACTCTGCTCAGCGAAAAGTCTGAAGCATTAAAAGAACTGATCCGAATTACAAAAGATGAAATACAACAAGAAAGCGCCAACATTGAGGCCGCTAAAAAGTCCAACGAAAAGATTCAACAAAGTGTGGACAGTTTAACCACTAGACAAACTGCTTGGTACACACAACAGGCCACAGATTTAGAAAAAATTGGCAAGGCCATTAATGAATTACACAGTGTTGACATTACAAAAGAGCTAGAGCAACACACCAAGCTCAAAGCATATGATGATCATAGTGCAAAAATTAAAAGTTTAAACAAAGAAAAAGCCACTTTAGAAAGTGCAATTATTCAAGCTGAAAGAACTGTAAAGAAATATACCACAGAACTCACAGCATTAGATAATAAAGCATGTCATGCTTGTGAACAACAACTTCATGACCACAAGCATGAAGAGATGACTGCTCTTGCTAATAAAAATTTAAAAGAAGCAACAACTTATTTTAACAAGGTCACAGCAGACCTAGCAAAAATCAACAAAGAGTTGACTGCAATTGGTGACATCAATGGCAGGCCAAAAACATATTACGACACTTTAGAAGAAGCACTAAAACATCAAAACAATTTAACTACTTTAGAAAGTCAGTTGGTAAAACGTGCTGAAGAAATTGATCCTTATCAAGAGCAAATTGACGAGCTACGCAATACTGCAATGCAGGAAATTACTTGGGATCATGTAAACGAGTTGACCAACTTAAAAGAACATCAAGAGTTCTTGCTCAAGTTGCTCACAAGTAAGGACAGCTTTATACGGAAAAAGATTATTGATCAGAATTTAGCTTATCTCAATAACAGATTGACCTACTATCTCGACAAGATGGGACTACCGCATACAGTTGTGTTCCAAAACGACTTAACTGTGGAAATCACGCAACTTGGGCAGGATCTAGACTTTGATAACTTGAGTCGTGGTGAACGTAATAGACTTATACTTGGCTTGTCATGGAGTTTCCGTGACGTATGGGAAAGTTTATATCAAAGTATCAACTTGTTGTTTGTTGATGAACTTATTGACAACGGATTAGATGCAAGTGGAGTTGAAGGTGCGCTGGCTGTACTTAAAAAGATGGCACGTGAACGCAACAAAAACATTTATTTGATCAGTCACAAGGATGAATTGATTGGTCGTGTTAATAATGTTCTTAGAGTTATCAAAGAAAATGGATTTACATCATATGCAAACGATGTGGAGTATGTAGATTAACATGGAACAAGATGAAGTATTGCACGCCGAGCTCATGCAGGCGTTTAGCAAATATTTTAAAGCCAATCAACGATGGATCAATACAGGTACACGTATTGCTGGTCGGGAAGTTCGCTATTGGCTCAGTGAAATTAGAAGATTATGTAGCTTACGAAGAGAACATGTAAGAGCATGGCGCAAAGAATTAGACGAAATTAAAAAACAAAAGAAAGAAATCCAAAAGGCACAGGCAACAGGCACAGATACAACTAACTAGTTGATGACATGGTATTATCAAGATACAATTATAGAAGAACTACCGGAAGACTGCGTGGGATTCGTATACTTGATAACAAATGTCATCTCTGGTAGAAAATACATAGGCAAAAAATTAGCCAAATTCTCTAAAACATCATACAAAGTAGTAAAACTTAAAAACGGCGCTAAGAAAAAGAAGAAGATTCGCAGTAAAATTGACAGTGACTGGCGTGAATATTACGGCAGTAACTTGGAATTGAATGTGGATGTTCTAAAATTAGGCAAAGAAAATTTCAAAAGAGAAGTATTATACTACTGTAAAAGCAAATCTGAATGTAGTTACATCGAGGCCAGAGAACAATTCAACCACAAAGTATTAGAATCTAAAGACTATTATAACGGACAGATCAGCGTTCGTGTACATGGCTCACACATTTTAAAATCATAGGCTCCACAAGCGGTACAATGCAAGCGTCGGCTAAATTCGGACGCCCTAGACCTGGATCTCGGATCGCAGGGATGGAAACCTCTTGCCGCTAAGAGTACTCAATCACTATCCTTAACAGGACGAAGATGGGATATGCCTTCATAAACCCGTTTGATTGTTTGAAAATATTTAAAAGGCTAAAAGATAGGGCAATGAGATAAAGCAACCCTAGGGTTATTGTACGTGACAATAGATGTATAATAACTACCGTCATAAAGAAGACGTAGCTCGAGGTACCGGATGACCGCCTCTGTAATGCTATATTATTGTAATGGTGAGGCAACTCGCATAATGTTTCTTCTCCCGGCAACGGGAGAAGTATGGATCCACAATCTGCATAATATTTAAACTGCTTCGCAGTTAATAGTTAAATACTTTTAGAGAAGAAAGAAATGTGTTTAAGTGAAGCGTAAGCTGAACGCAAACACATGTGAGCGTAAGCTCACATCAAAACAATAAATACCATATGAAAGTTCATGACATTATATCAGAAGCAACACCTGGATTAGGCACTGCGATTAAAGCTGGAGTCAATGCCTTCAAGGCGGCTAGAACAGGTGCACCAGCAGTGGCCCAGGCAGCTACCACAGCAGTAAAGAAGGCAACAGCCACTGGAATCAAATCATTAGATGATATTGTAAAGATGGCTCCTGAAAAATTAGCTAAGATACCCAAAGACACATTAGAGCCATGGGGTAAAGCTGCCGCTGATGCAAAAAATTACAAGGCGATGGATAAAATTGCCAATGTTTTAGGCAAAGACACTAGAAACTTGTATCAAAAGGTTGCGCCCAATCTTATTGGTGGGAAAACTATAGCCCCAGAAGTGTTGGCTGGTCAAGCACTTAAGAATTCATCACTTGCTGGAAAATCAGGTGATGTAGTAAAGTTAGCCACAACACTTGGATTAGCAACAGAAACTTATACATATTGGCGTGACTCTTCTGAATTAGATAAGAAATTAGCTGCCGGAATGCCTCAAGAAGAATATAATAAACAATTACAAGAACTACGTGGTAAATTTATAACTGGTGTTATAGCACCCTGGGCGGCTATGACGATATTAAAATATCCAGCAAAATTATTAAAAATTGTTCCAGGCACAATGAAACTGGTAGGGTTTCCAAATGCTGCCGAAATTACTTCAATCCTAGCTAAACGTGGCTCTCAATTGGCACTGCTTGCATGGTTCAATGGTTTAGATGGAAAGGAGTGGCTAAACAACTTGATGAGTGGCACTCTATTTGGCACATTGGGAAATATTCCTAAAATGGCTGGAGAAATAACCACTGCACTTAGTGCTGGCGCTAGGGTCGCTACAGGTATAGGACTGCCAAAAGGATTTGAACCAAGTAGTACTGAAATTGGCGGCGGTAAAGGTGGCTATGGCGATCCTTTTAAAGGAACTGATAGAGAAGGCGGAATATAAATTTTATAATAAAGGCAATCCGCTTTTCTTTGTTAAATCTATATTGTCTTTAATTACTTCATTCATTACAACTCGATCATCCCTTGTGTAAGTATGGAACAGATCTTGACTACTAACTCCCCCACGCATGTACCAGCTGATACGAAAGATTTCATCTTTCAAATCTCTGATGTAAAGGTCAAAACTTTTTAAGTATGCCTCTAGTTCAGAGTCCGGGGTATAAATCAGCCTCTGACGAAAAAATTTGATTGATCCAAAGTAACTTCAACTTTAGATTCATGTCCGCAATTGCTACATTTTATATCTTGTTTGGGCATATCCCACTGTGTTTTGTTGGCTTCAAGTTTATTTTTAATGCGTTTAAAGAATTCTCTATCACTGTTCTTTAACCATTCGTCGATCATTGTAGCATCATCAACTGTGTCATTACCAATTTGAACATTTTCAATGCTGGTTAAAAATAATTCTATTTGCATTTCAGCAATGCGTTTGTAAATGTCGTCTTGCACTTGCTTCATTTGCTCATCATCGCCAGCAGTTTCAGCTGTGCTCAACTGATACAACATCTTTTGAAGTTTATAATTTTCCATATTAAACTTTGTGATTTCACTATATTTCAAAGGTCTAATATTAATTGTAAGATCATCTATTTTAATTTTGCCATCAAATGAAATACTATTAAAATATTCAATAACTTTGCCAAGATTAACAATAAATTCATTTTCAGTACTGCACTCTGGGCATGTATGAGTCAGTTCCATTTCATCGCCGTATGTGGCAACACGGATTGCCACTAACAATGCATCAACATCAATGCTGGGCATGTCTCTGGCGTCTTTGATATATGGACAGCAACTTTCAACAACCCTCACAGTTGCTTCACCGTTAAATAAAGCATCTGGAGTCTTAAAAATAATTTCATCCATGCCTGTCATGCCAAAAATAGGCGCATTGTTATGGTCACCTTGTAATGCGCCTTCGGGATAGAACAATCCCTTGCTAGGCAGAGATATAAAGACCTTTGGCTGTCTAAAATACTTCTGTAAAGGGTTATTTGGGTTCATTTTGTACTCCGATAAATATAACTACAAGTATTTATATACGCAGTTTTCTGGAAAAAAATAATGGCAATAGATAAAGACGATATTAATAAGATAACGGAAGCTATAAGGGCTGGACAAACCGGAAGCATTGGTGCAGGTAACTCTGCTGGCGTGGTCAGCGGTGGTGCAGATGCGGGTATTAACGCACTAAAAATTCCTTTTCAAAAACTTGGTGAAGTTGTTGGCAATAATACCCAAGTTTTTGAAACATTAAGCAATACTGGCAATAGTTTTAGTAACAATATTGATTTAATGAAACTGTCAGCGGCCAACAGCCGAATGACATTGGAAGAATTATCTAGTGTAGTGCAGAAAAGTGGTAAGGACTTTTCTGGACTTGGTGGCAGTGTTGCCAAAGGTGGGCAAGCATTTACAGAGTTCAGTAAAACATTCTTTGACAGTGGACTTACAGAAAATCTGCGTCAAATGGGTTACACCAGTAAGGACTTGAATGAAGTTCTTGCTACACAAATTGGATTTCAAAAATCAACAACAGATACTAGCGTGGCTGGACAAATTAAGGCCGCTGCCGCTGCCGCAGATCTTGCCAATGAAATGGATCTCATTGCCAAACAAACAGGCAAAACACGCAAAGACCAAGAAGCCGGATTACAAAAAGCCAAAGATGATGGGCAAATTGAAGCTAAGTTCCGTCTTATTGGTTTAACACAAAGCGCAGAAGCAGAAAAAGAAGCTAGAGCAGGATTTGCAAAACAATTAGCTCAAGCACAGGCAATGGGCACGGATCAAATATTTAAAGAAATGTTTGCCACCGGAACTGTGCGTAGTCAAGAAGCCGCAATGCAAATGGGCTTGTTAGGCCAAGCAGCCAGAGAAACTGCAAACAGTGCAAAGGCTCTTAGTAAAGGTAACCTTGAAGCAAGTCAGTCTGCAATGGAATCAGCCAAAGAAGGTAATTTAAAAAATCAAACCAACGTGGCACAACTTCAGATTGCGGCAGCAGGTGTTGGCCCAGCAGCCGAAGTCATGAAGAAAAACATTGAAACTAACGATGCGGCTTTCCAAGGAGCCGCAAAAACTGTAAAAGCCATGGGCATTGCCATGGACGATGTGACAAAGATATTAGGAGCACAAAAGAAAGCAATTCAAGACGAACAACAAGCACGTAATGGTGCAACAAGTGCAATGATTGCTGTGCAAAATAGATTAGCTGATATGAATGCCGCGGCAAATCGTGTGATACGAACACCATTAATGACCGGTGAAGCAAATAAACAACTGCAAACTGCGGCAAACGAGATGTCACAGGGTGTTAAACCTGGAGCAACTGCCACAAAAACTGCTGAAAACTACGCCAAAGCACTTGCAAAATCAGCGGACGGGGGTGGTGAAAGTAAATTTCCAACTAGCACTAGATCAAGATATGAAGAAAATTTAAAGAAAACACCAGGGGCGTTAACTGCTATTGACACCGTTGATAAAGGTGTTGGCACTGCTGTATCAGGCGCACGAAATGCTGCCAATAAAGTTGCAAATTTTACAGCAGAAGTTATGCAAGTTATCAAGTTAGAAGAACCACCAAAGCCACCACCGCCAGCCCCTCCACCGCTGATCACTAGAGACGAAGGCACATTGGGCAAAACCGGTCAAGTTTTTGAACCACAAGATTTTATTGGTAAAGTTGCCAAAGGTGAAATGGTGCTTACGCCTGAGCAGGCTAAGAAGTTTATGGAAGGTGCAAAGACGGAAGGTATTGCGGATGCTGTGAAAAATCTTGGTGGCATGATGCCTGGTGCCGCCAAAGGTAGCGACGGCGGCGGCGGATTTAGCCTAAGCAGTCTATCTAAAGAAATATCCACTTCTATCAGTAGCGTAACAAGTGGTTCTACCACAACTAGAACTGTACAAAATGACGACAGCAAAGCCGCATCAAAAGAATTGGCCAATGTCAAAGAACAGTATGCCGCTGAAAGACAAGCACTACTAGAAAAAACCAAAGCACAATTAGGACCAGATGCTGGTCCAAGACAGTTGCGTACCACAATGCGTGACAGTGACGAAGGCAAAGCCATTGAAGAAAAATACAAAGCACTGAAAGCACCGTTGTACAAACAGATTGAAGAAGGCATTAGATGGGAAATAGAAAAGAAGTCAGAACAAGTAGAAGAAACCAAAACATTTGTAAAAGAACAAGCTGAGATTTTAAAAGTATCCAACAGTGACCTGCTGACAATTGCCGCAACGGGTAGCACTGAAAAAATTGATATAGAAAAAGAAAGTTTAATTGAAGCACAAAAAATTGCTGAATTACGATTAATTGGTATACAACAAGGAGCAGAAGCAGAAGAAAACGCTAGAAAAGAATCGGTAAAACTATTAACAAGTGCCGCTGTGGGAAGCGCACCAGTAAAACCACCAATTACAACAGGTATTGATGCTAAAGCCACTGCACCAGTAGCACCAAAATTTGACAAGTCAAAATTCACAATGCCATCCATGGATCAGTTAACAATTGGTCCAGACGGAATGCCAAAAATTTCAGCAAAGCCACAAGCACAGACTATTCCAGCGGCAGTTAAAGCCGCTGAAAAACAAGCAAGTTCCGATAAAAAGATCAATGAAGAAACTGGAGAAGAGTATTCTCCAACAGCTGAAACCAAAAAGACAGACAAGAAAACGGCCGCAACTGAAACTAAAACTGCTACTCTAGACGACGTGGCGAAATTGTTGACTAGCTTAAATACTACTATGAAACAAATTGCCTCCGCGGCTAGCGAAACAAACAACAAACTTGGACAGCAGGTCAAAGCAACCAAAGCCATGAGCGGTAACTTACACGGAGCTTCATAATGTCTTGGCGCAAATACTTCACACCCGTAGCAGTTAATACTGCATCAAGCAATGTAAGTCCATTGACCAATTCTTCAAGGGCAGGTCCAGCACGGACCAATTACAGCAGTTATTTGCCTGATGTTTACACCGGTAGTCCAAATCGTGTTGAACGCTACATGCAGTACGACACAATGGATATGGATCCAGAAATTAATGCTGCCTTGGACATATTAGCAGAATTTTGCACACAAAAGAACAAAGAAAATCAAACTAGTTTTAGTCTAGCATTTAGAAGCAAAGCCACTAGCACAGAAATTCGTGTGCTCAGAGAATACCTACAGCAGTGGGCCAAACTACAAATATTTGAAACACGCTTTTTTAGAGTTGTGAGAAACACATTCAAGTATGGTGATGTTTTCTTTATTAGAGATCCAGAAACTCAAAAATGGTTTTATGTTGATCCATCTAAAGTTGTAAAAATTATTGTTAACGAAAGTGAAGGCAAAAAGCCCGAGCAGTATGTTATTAGAGACCTAGCACCAAATTTCCATAATTTGGTAATGACACAGATTCAACCAAACAGTCAGCAAACCAACAACAGAGGCAGTAACTATACTGCTGGCGGTGGCGCAAGAGGCATGACTGGTGCGTTCCCACAACAAACTGGTGATAGATTTAGTGTTGGTGAAAACGAACTGGCAGTGGATGCGGCACACGTTATACATCTAAGCCTAAGTGAAGGTCTTGACAACAACTATCCATTTGGTAATAGTTTGTTGGAGCAAGTGTTTAAAGTTTACAAACAAAAAGAATTATTAGAAGATGCTATTCTAATCTATCGTATACAACGTGCTCCAGAACGTAGAATATTTTACATTGACGTGGGTAACATGCCAAGTCACTTGGCCATGAGTTTTGTTGAACGTGTTAAGAATGAGATACATCAAAGACGTATTCCAAGTCAAACTGGTGGTGGAGCAAACGTAATTGATTCAGCTTATAATCCTCTAAGTATCAACGAAGATTACTTCTTCCCACAGACAGAAGGTGGTCGTGGATCAAAAGTTGAAACGCTACCAGGCGGTACAAACTTGGGCGAAATTGACGATTTAAAATACTTTACCAACAAGTTGTTTCGTGCGCTACGCATACCTAGTAGCTACTTGCCAACTGGTGCAGACGACAGTCAAGCACAATACAATGACGGTCGTGTGGGTACAGCATACATTCAAGAATTGCGTTTTAACAATTATTGTATGCGTTTGCAAAGCCTATTACAAGGCACATTTGACGAAGAATTCAAAAGATACTTGCATGAACGCGGTGTAAACATTGATTCTACACTGTTTGAAATCAAGTTTCAACCGCCACAAAACTTTGCCGCATACCGTCAAGCAGAGGTTGATGGACAAAGAATAAACACATTTAACACACTTCAAGCTATACCTTACATAAGCAAACGCTTTGCTATGAAACGTTTTCTTGGCATTACAGACGAAGAATTGGCGGAAAACGAACGCTTGTGGAGAGAAGAAAAAGGCACAGCAACCATTACAGGTACTGATGCAAGTGGTGAATTACGCAGTGTTGGTATTAGTGCCGCTGGTATTGACAGCGATTTAGAACTGGGTGATACAACAGCACCTGAAGATATTGCACCACCTGAAGGTGCTGTTCCTCCAGGAACTGATACAGGCGCGGGCATTACTCCCTCGGCTGGCGCCGCTCCCGCTTGATAAATAAACTTATGATACTGAGAGAATTATTTTATTTGGATCCTGAAACGCAGAGAGTCAGTAATGACTTTCGTTTTAATTCAGCACGGGACATAGAAGAATTACAGCGTAGTGACACACGTAAAACTAGATTGACATTGGGTCAAGTTAACGAATTACGCAAAGCATCTGAAGCACATATCTTAGAACAAGAAGAAGAATTGGAGTTTGTACACGAAATGTACGGAGCAACTCCAGCAGCCGCACCAGTATAACTCACTAAAAGA
>Ga0209107_10001829_pt1 | contig 11886 bp, 3 predicted proteins | sample LakErihyJuly2011_2_FD_187460 | JGI IMG/M metagenome (GOLD analysis project Ga0209107, IMG submission 187460) | Freshwater microbial communities from dead zone in Lake Erie, Canada - CCB hypolimnion July 2011 (SPAdes) (version 2) | ecosystem: Environmental > Aquatic > Freshwater > Lentic >... | reverse complement strand
AGTCACATAAAGCGGCCGGTAGCAGACACGTGCGCGTGTCGTTGCTGTAGCTGGACTCTGCTCCACAGACACACGTGTTCATCGCCTGCGCCACGTAGAGGACGTCGTCAAGATGTGGAGCGCGGACTAAACTGGTATTGAATTGTGTAGTGTGGATCTGATCCGTGTCAGCGGCGCGTTGATGGTCTGGGACGCGATGCGCCCCACCCTCGCACCACGCGCTGTCAGAGGGCATGTATCTGTGCACATGTGTCCAGAAGACGGGAGACTGTGCCTTTGAGCGCTCGAGCATGCGCTCGACAAACTGTTCCATGCCATGCAGGTACCTCTCGCTGTTCACGGTGGGGGGCTCAGTTGGATCGAATATCGTGTCGACGTCGACTTCAAGTGTGTCGTCCAGTCGGCGTCTGAGAGGCATGCTGAAGAAGGATGCCTTCAGACTACTCATGCACATAGACCAGAGCGTGTGGTTTTTACCCTGTATGATTTCAGAGTCGTCGTAATGGTAAATCGTTTGTTCGAAGTTGAACATGTAGTCCTCAGCCAACTCTTGGGCACTGGCGCCATCAAAGTTGAACTCGAATGCAAATTCGTCTTCGGTCCATATGTCTCTGAGAATGAAGTTGCTCGTTGATATGGAGTGTGCTAATTGTTGCAGAAACTGTGGGGCTGAATCTTTGAGATCAGTGACGACCTGTTGAGCGGCGAATGTGTGTCCGAAACTCTGCAGGTCATCGTGGTTTGTCATACAACATGCGAGAGACCGCCTGCCGTCTATGCACTGGCAGTACAAATTGCGCTTGTCTCCGTACGTTTTTCGCAATCTGTTCAGAGTGTCTTTCACCACTGCTAGTAATATTTCATCTTTAACTCCAGATACGTGGTGCACGACCTTGTCCATTAGCTTTCTGCGTGTGTCTGATCCACTCATGTGCAGGTCAAATTTGATTTCGCGACTGTCGGCAGACCCGCGGTGATACTGAGGCACTTTGAAATTATGACCGGACATTTTGAATGCCGGCAGCATGTCCGCTGCCGCGTACGGACCCAAAATGTAACAGTCAACCAACTGATGTATGTAGTCGCCCTCCATCGACCAAAACGTCGTCACAATGTCGTCAATTTTTTCTTCTGTGAATCTTTTCAGGACGGGCGCGATGACGGAGTGCATAAGGTCGTCCAATTCTTGCTCTGCCTGGGCGTGCCTTGAATTAACGTCTGCCTGTCGTAATCGGTGAAACTCCGCCACTGGCACTGCGTTCGCACTGTCGCCATCCCACACCATCTTCGGGTATGTCATACTCGAGGCGTGATTCTCGGTTACCCTCCCCGAGAATGACTGGCATGCATCCATGTCGACAAATGTGTACGTGTCCGTGGTGACTTGGTACTCGAAGAAAGTCAGCGCGTCCGACGCCGCCGGAAACACGCCGTTACTGTATGAAAGTTCGGCGCAATTGTGCTTCCACTGCTTGTTGAGCAACGCCGTCTGCAGACACGCCCACGTGGATGTGTCGAATTCCACGAAAGTCTGCATGAATGCACTGAGCTTGGACATTTGTCTCCTGTACCCAGCGAGGTAGTCCTGGTCGGGTACCCACGCTAGGGCCTCCACGCTGGCCTGTATGTCGTTCGTCCATGCATTGTACTCTAAGAGACCGAGCAGCACAGATGCCTCGTCCCATCTCTTGTTGATATAGTTGTTGCGACAGCGTGTGATGACCTGCATCACTTCAACCCCCTGTGCATCGAAAACGTCGTTTTTCGGCTTGAGAGACTCGCAGTCGACTTCCTCGTGGATGCAATCTGTGTATTTCTGGAAACGTATACAGTGTTCGTCTTCTTCTTTTTGTGATAATGTGAATGGGGCCTCCTTGAGACATAATATGTAGTCTTCCATTGTTCCCGCAGACGCCGGAACAAGCCTCGCGAAGTTACAACGATCCATTGAAATACAGTCAAGATACTCCACGATTTTTGATTTCGACCCGCGCTCCTGCATGCGAAAGATTTCCGAAAGCGAGTATGGGTTCCAGATCAACACATCATTGCCCGTAGTGTCAGTGAGCATGAGCGGACCGTAACACCACAAGGAGTCCACCGTTCGTTTTGCATCTCGCTGCTGCTGTGCGATTCGCGCAGCCTTGTCCCCACAGACACACCGCGACACGACGGCGTTGTCGATACTCGGGAGCTTGCAGTTGGTCCAGTCCAGGACCTGCACAACGTTCATTAGACCCTTGATAACACCCAGCGCCCATGCACACATTGCATCGAATGTGAAAGGCATAGGTCCCATCATCCCACCACTGACCATGGATACAATATTGCTGCCAACGCCTGACATGTCCCTTTGCAGGTCTGCGTCGGCAGAGGGACTCGCCATGTCGCGGAGTTCCTGTTTGATTTTTTCCTGCATGCACATGCCGATCGCGGCCTCGTCGTTCTTGTCAAACTTCGCCGTCCCGACTCGCATTGTGTTTCCACCGCCAGTGATTACGACAAACGCACTGTTCAGTTGACACTCCATCATTTTCCACGCGATGATGGGCGCGTACACGACTCCCATGCTGATGTGTGACATCAACTCGACAAATGCAGTAGCGGACATAACTCTCAGGCCCGCAGTTCGGGCCTCCTTGGATGTGGACATTGTCGTGCCGCCGTAACTTGCGGTGTTGTCCAGGTTGACTGCCGATGCCGAACCTACCATGGCGCCGAACACCGCCCAGAACTCGATCACGGCGTCCTTTGTATTACAGACGCCCATCTGCACAATCTCCGCCGGCCACGAGACCTCATACACTTTTCTGCGATTCGCGCTGAGCTCGACAACACCGATTATGGTCCGGGAAAGTGTGTCCCAGAACGACGCCAGAGAAACACGAAACATATCCGAGTTGGTGCCGATCAAGCTGGCCATCTGACATAAGGGTCGTTGCATGTTCACTGGCGTGCCGACACAAACCGCAATTCCGCAAGACGCGGCAGCGAAGCATTTATTCTGCAGGTCTACCTCCATGGGTCCACTGCCTTGGCAGCCCTGACAGGACGAAATTGAGCAGTTCACGACAATCTCCAATCGCTGCTTCACCGGCATAGACGCACCAACGCGCAGCTGCACCTGTGCTCCGTCCGTTGGAGGTATCCGGATGTCGATATTCTGCAGCCATGATTCTTGTGCGTCTGACCGGCCAGTCATGGGGATGTGCACGGAGAAGGTGCCGTCAGCACTGCGCGTGTCGACTTTGCCGATCGCGGACATCTGCCGGCTGGCGAGTTGCACTCGATTTCCACTCACAACCGTCAATTCTGGTGTGTCCGGCATGTCGAGAATCGACCGTTGATTCTGCGTCATTTTGAACGTCCTTGATTTCAGCACAGTCCAGTCGAAAGTAGCCGGTTCGTCTGCTTGCCATGTTTTGTTATATCCAGTCATTGTGTCGAATACCGCTGCGGTCGTCTCTCGCGGAACTCGAATCACCTCAGAGCAATCGTTGTCGAGACACACGATGCGCTGAGACGGACTGAAGATCGTGTCGTGGTACCCGGAGCAGTCGTTTATGCTGCCGTCGTACAAAGAGCCCTCGCTGGAGGTGTCAATGTAAAAGAAAACACAGACCTTGTTTTCGAACATGTACGGCTCGGTGCGTGACGCCGACACATAAACTGTCATCCACCGGCGGGTGCTGCTGGCCGCCAGTACAAAGACTTTGTGGATTTGTTGTACGTTCCACCGCGCGTCGTTGACATCGGATATGTCAGCGTATGTGGACAGGTGAAAGTCGACAGTCTGGAGCAGCTTGACCGAAATGCCGGTGTTGCCACCGGGCATGACCCACACACTATATACTCCTGTGTCGAAATCTCGGGCAGAGAGAACCATCCACTCTCCTTTGCCACGCAGGGCGTTGTGGGTGGTGCCGTGGCTCATTGCCGTGACGACAGAGTCGCGCAGCGCGGCGTCTGCATACATCGGGCCGCTGTAGTGACTGTCCGGAATCGAGCCCTTGAAAACAGACAATGTGACACTGGCCGGAACACAGTAGTATGCCTGTGTAATGGAGCCCTGTGGTCGCGACTGCCCCTGTGTATCCATACCAGCCACAGAGACACAGCGCGACGAGTCTTGCGAGGACATGCTGCATACATGCTTGCACAAGTCTGCTTCGAGTAAAATCACCGAGTACACCACAAACGGCGCCAAGTGATTGCCGTCGAACTCGTCCTTTGTGCTGAAGTACAGGCTGTTTGTCTGTATGTCGATCGTGCGCTCGAAGCCACTATGCACACCCTTCATTGCACGGTATGCATTCAGTGAAGTTTCGAATGCTCGCATCGGGTCTAGACATCGACTTCGACAGTCTATAGTTTCCATGCATCCCATGAAGTAGTCGACGGGCTCTGGCAGAATACTGACGACAAACGGGGAGGTAGTCCAGTCGGTACAGCCCGAACCCATAGTCGATGCACCCGTCAAGTCTACGGACACGAGGGCTGCTATGCCACTTTCCAGTGCGGTCTGTGCCTTGTACATTCGTGAGAGCACAGGGTCCATGACCTTGAGCAACTTATCGTTGACGGAGTCCATCACCAGGAAGCACTGTGTTTTGGGTTGTGTGTTTGGATCAGCTTCCGGCATTTCATTCAACACAAACGCTTTTGCTGCCATCGGCATAATTCGTGGTAGGCATACTTCCTCGAGTACGTCCACAGCATTGAACCCGACTGGTTGTTTGCACACACAGTCCATGACAGGGTAGTCCACAAAGAGCACGAATATGGTCTTCAAGACAGCCTCCAGTGAGTCTGGCCAAATCATGCACGAATGTCGCACAAACTGCCCCCACGGACTTGTGCGCCCAATGGCCTGTCCCGCACTGTCACAGACCACCCTCATGCTCGTGAAGATGTCTCGTTTGAAGTCACCCTCGGAGTCGTACGCAGACACGATCAGCATGCGGGTCAGGTCTCTAGCACCAGTCAATACTTTTTTATTTTTTTTGGACTTCCGAAGTAATTTGATTGCAAGTTTCCGGCACATTCGAACCGTGACTTTACTCCAGGACACTGTTGAGCTGAATGTCGACGTGAACATCTGCACCAGGTTTGTCTTGCCTGCAGAGCCGGTAATGGCCATTGGCGTTGCCGGTGGAGACTGCGTGATTCCACTCAATTTGTCAATAAACGCCTGTATCGGAATGGCCCGTAGCGTTTTCGACATGCCGCCCATGATGAAATCTTCTGCTTGTACCTCCCCAACAGTGTACTGGTAGATGCGACCCGTACTAATCAGAACGGGCTTTATGAACTCGAACCCCGGACGGTCGTCGAATAGCATGCTTATGCGCGACAAGGTGTTCCCGGCATGGAACGCCGCACGGTCCACGGAGATCAGAATGCCGTCAAAGTCGAACAACCTGACACCGTTCGTGTCCAGCATGCTTTGGAATGTGGGGTGTCTGCGAGCCGCGAAAATTTCGTTCATTCCGTCGGGTACGCTGAGGAGCACCGGCAGTGTGGTACAAAGATCAAGCACCATCATCAACCCGAACACCACGCCGGTGCCAAGCTCGGCGGCTAACGATCCCCACTTTGGCATCCGCTGCATCGCCGGACACAGGCTGCCGGCCTCGACTAGCAGATTATCCGACGCGTTGTACATGCCTGCACTTTGCTCTCGCCAGCATGTGTACACTGGGTCGTCGGATATGCCTGGACTCGTACAGTCGTGCTTGTTTGGATGAATGAAGTAGTAGCGGTACTCGAACGGCATACCGACACGAATGTCGTCGCGCGACACGTCCCAGTGCGCCGGACTTGCCGCCATCACGGTGAGGAGTAGGTTGTCGGGGTTCATGTACTCGAGGCCCGTCACCTTCATGTTTGCCAAGCGCTGACACTGTTCGTTTTGCGATATCTCACAACGAAACCAGTCTGGGATGACCATGAAGGAGGCATAATTGTTGATGGTCGAGTCGACCTTCCCTAATTCGTCGGTGCTGTGCACGGTTCGTATCGTCCAGATCCGCGGTCGATGCATGTTGTACGTGAACAGTCCAGCAGTGGTGGCGGAGCAGTAGTCAAAAACGACAGAGCACCTATTCAGGTCCGGCACGGCCGCCCAGTGTACAGCCCACTCAGACACCGCTGCCAAGAAGGACCCACGTGTAAAGAACTGGTCTGGTAGGACGATGTGGTTATCGAGTATCGCATGGTCAAAGCAATCCTCTGTGTCACATTCGACATACTTGATGGCATCACTGTTCGTGACCAGCCCGAGTTGCTCTTGCTGTAGACTAAAGTCACCACGTTTGTTGTCGTAAAGTCGCGTTACGAAGACAAGACCCTCGCGGTTGCGTTCGTCCGTCTCTTTTTGGTACAAAAATATATCACCGGCGATGACAAACGGCTGGTCGTTGGTCCGGATGAAGCCCCAGGTCTCGTTAGCATTCCATGTGCTCATTGACCGATTCTGCATGTCGTGTACGTTCTTGATGAATGTCGTAGTGGCGGCGTCCGGCGAGCACAGCGTTGTGCTACAGCCGCGTATACTTACCCCTGCCCCATCATTCACGGCGAGCGAAGTGCCTGCCGTGCACGCCCGCTCGGACTCGCTGACGACACAGTCGGTTTGTCCGAGACTGGTGTACTCATTCCACGTCTCAGAGTTCATCAGCGAAATGTTCTGCGTGGACTGTCCGGCCGCGTGTAGACCCATGCAGAACGGATAACAGTTATTCGGAGAGGGCATACAGAAGACAGACCCCTCCACCGTACACAGGGGCATCACGGTCACAGATGCGTCGGCTGCGTGCGAAGTCGCGTACTTTTCCCCGGTATCTCCACGCGTGTCGAACGGGTCACCAAAGCCCCCTTCGACAGTCGGCCGCATCGATGGTGTCGAGAAGCGCCTGCGCGAGAACCGTAGCGCGTTAACGCGCACGACGACGGTCGCACACGTCAGACCGACTCTTGCGTTATCGTTCATGAAACGCACGCGGTGTACCGTCGCCGCTTCATTCTCCGCTTCGTCCTCGGCGAGGTGTGTTTGGTATGGAACACTAGCGCAGAGGATCTGCAATCCGTCGTTCTCGTCTAAACACCTACACCCGAAAATCCCGGTTCGCTCTCCTCCTTCGTCGTCCGCGTCGCTTGCTTCCGAGTACCGCACAGCTGCAAGGCCTAGCGACAGGTCGACCTCGAACGGCCACGTATTCAGGGCAAATGACGAGCGCATACCCGCACCTGAAAGAGACTGGTACGTCACCGACGTGCCGTCGGTCACGGCGTACAGACTCCTTGTGAGTCCTACGACCTGCAGCTTCTGTGTCCCGAAAACCTCACCGGCACTCTGCCAGACCGCCTGCACCGAGGGGTGGGCGCACGTGGGCGCCTTGCCGGTTACGGCAGTCTCGACGACGACAAGTGCAACGTCCAAGAAGTTGTCTACGAACAACCCGAATGAGTTGAATGTGCCTCTGACGATCGAGGAAATCGCGCTGAGATCAGGCACACACATCAATTTCACTTCCAGATCAGTGTATGTGTGGTCCGAGGTCTTCTTCGCGTAAGAACATCGATTGGACGTCCATATCGGCATCGTGATGAAGACATGCAGAACGGCGTTGACGGCACCGTGTATCGCCTTGTACATATTGTAATCAATGAGCGGGTAGAGTAAGACGGTAACGAAGCTTGCCGCGGATCCACAGCTTCCCTGCAACATAGTCTGAATGCTCACGGCACTCTTTTGCATGTAGATTCCAGGTGTCATCAAGTCGAGCGTCATCGCATACGGACTCGCGACACACCTCAAGTCGTTCACCCAGAACGGACTGACACTCTCGTCCTTCTCGAACACCTCCGTGGCACACTGCACGACGATTTCGACATACGCCTTGCACGAGAAGGCCAGGGTAGAGGCCATCATGCTCAAATTCAGCAAGACTGACGGAATAACGTCGACGTTGACGTACACGAAGGGCAGGAAAGTGTTAGACCAAAACACGAAGCTGATGTAAACAAATGCATTGTAGAATGGTAGCAGGAGGCGGGCCAAAGGCGCAAATAAGCGCACGACAGAGATCACGAGGGTGTGCATGAGCTCGCCAATGCCGGTGTTGTATGTGTTTGCGAACAAGACGACCAGTCCACCGCTAGCCTCGGAAAGAATGGCTATAACACTGAAAAGAAATAAAATGGAGAACCATAAGGACAACTGCTGAACTGTGACGTCGGCAATTGAACCCATGAGTGTCACGGGGAGAAAAACAATGTTAGCAATAGTCGCCGAAATGCTGGCAAAGAAGCTGCCGTCGGCTAATTTTCGGGTCGGATTTCTCGCCGTGTTTGCGAATATTGCAATGAGCCTACAGAGCATCAACTCGAATATGACACATATTTGGAGGGTAACGGACAACCATATCATCCACATGCACATGTAGGGTTTATGCTAAATATGCCGTGGATGTATTAATATGATTGGACGTGTGTGGCAATATGCGAAGTATACATGCCTGTATTTGTGAGCGAGGGTAATATATACGATATGTGTCGCGGGTGTATGCGAATATCCAGATTATTTTTTGGGTTGTTGTTGGTAGTCGACACAACGCAAAACCACGACGGTGTTAGTACATGCCATCCTGGAAGATTTTATAATGGAGCCATACTTCAATGTGAGGACTGTCCACCAGGACAATGGCATGACACTGGAAATGATTGGGGGTGTCATAAGTGTCGTGCAGGGCACTATTGCCCGACATACAAGTCAATAGCTCAAACTCCTTGTCCTGTAGGAACGTATTCTGCATTGGAATGGGCTGTCTCATGCACCCCCTGTTCGATCGGATACGTCCAAGGAAATACAGGCGGAACCAAATGCACATCCTACTGTGATGTTGGGGATTACTCGAATAGTGAAGCATCAGGTTGCTTGGCGTGTGGACCAGGCAAATACAATCCATACCAGGCGAGTCATTATTGCCGGGACTGTGAAGTCGACAAAGCTTCTGCAGCATGGCGTGCATCGAGTTACCTTACTTGTGTCGGTTGTGGGACAGGCGAAGTTACGAACGCGGAAAGAAGTACCTGTTCAAAATGTGCACCGGGAAAGTACCTGCTGGCGAGAGAATCATGCGTCCAAAGTTGGATGGAAACCATTTGCACAAAATTATCAAGTACCTGTGAGGATTGTCCGTCAAACTCAAACACGCCTGAAGGAAGCGTGGCTTTGTCGAGCTGCACATGCAACAAAGGGTATACTGGGGCGAATGGGGCCGCTTGCACCGCCTGCTCGGCAGGGCAGTACAAGGACACGACAGGAGCGGCGGGGTGCTCGAACTGTGCGACTTCAACGTATTCGGATACAGTAGGTCGAACTGTTTCGTGCACGCCATGTGCGACGAACTCGTATTCCCCCCAGGGAAGCACACTTTCGACGCAGTGCATGTGCCCCAAAGGCTTTACTGGGCCGACTGGTCAAGCGTGCACCAGTTGCGCGGTAGGATGGTACAAGGACTCAGTAGGACCGGCGTCGTGTGTGTCCTGCGACGGCGGCAAGTATTCTACTGTAGTGGCCGCCACCTCGAACACATGCACCCCGTGTCCTGCCAACTCGAACTCACCTGGGGCCAGCGGGGCTGCAACGAGCTGCACGTGCAACCAAGGGCATACTGGGTCGGATGGTGGCTCGTGCACCGCGTGCGGCACTGGACAGTACAAGGCGACAACAGGCGCGGCTCTTTGCGATTCCTGCGCCGCAGGGAAGGCTTCGAATGCACAAGGGGCAATATTAGAATCAACGTGCGGTACATGTGCGGCAGGCAAATACGCTACCATGGGCTCCGCATCATGCACGGACTGCAGCAGAAACTGGTTTAGCGCAGCTGCTGCCGGGTCTTGTACGAAATGTCCAGCTGGCTCAGCAACCGGTCATACGACGACATTGTCTGGCAACACTGCCTGCACAAACTGTGTGGTCGGATACTTCAAGGCAGAAGCCGACGGTGCCGACTGTGTTCCGTGCGGGACTGGGAAGTACCAAATTCAGACGGGGGCGACGTTCTGCACGAGCTGTGCGGCGGGCTTGAACTCGAGTGTCACAGGTGCATCAAGTTCTACAGTTTGCAAGCCATGCGCAGCGGGAAAGTACTCTGCCGTCTCCGCTTCAGTCTGCACGGACTGTGCTCCTGGCAAGTACGGTCCGTTGTCTGCTTCCACAGCTTGTTTGTCATGTAACGATCTACCGAAACCTCGCCGTTTGTATACAAACAGGGCTGGCATGACCAGTTGTCTGACATGCACGGACCTGAAGCAGATATCGAACCTAGACCGGACATTATGTTTTAGCTGCTTGGACGGACAGCAGGAGGACGCGAGAACTGCTACCTGTCCGGATTGTCCAAAGGGCAAGTTCTCGGATGCTTCGACTGACCGCATATGCACCGCGTGTCGAAACGGAACGTATGCAAATCAAGTCAGAAGTTCGACGTGCACGAATTGTGCGGCATGTCCAGACAGTTTCTATCGCACGGGCTGCGAGGTGACAGTTGGTGGTGGGAAATGCACAGCGTGTCAGATCTGTAAAAGCGATGAGGTGAGAGTTGATTGCATGAATCGCGCGGGACATTCGGATGAAGGAGGCGTGTGTCGAGCGCGAAAGTACATGGTCAGAACTGCTCTTTGTGACGAGAAAGGCACGGGTATCGGTCTGGGTGGCTTCGATTTCGGGCGTCTCTTTGGCATGACACAGGACATGGCCACGTTCCAGTGTCGCAGGAGATGCGATGGAGACAGCAACAGGGTGAGTTCAGACATGCTGGAGGTCGATGCGAGTCTGGTCATGTACAAGAACCGCAGCTTCGACGCCGGGTACTGCAAAGGCCCGTTTGCGTGCAACGTACACAGCTGCGTCATATTCACGCCGTCAAACGACTGGGACGCATCCTTCATGCAAGCGTCTGCGTGTCCGGTGCACATCGACTCCGGTCTGCAGCAGTCGCTGTGGGACGTGAGTGACGACTCCAACTACGACATAAATCCGGTTGTCCTCGCGGTGAACAGCATGCGGACGCTTGCGTGTTCAAGCTGCGAGAACTGTGGACACACGAGTCCAACACGAGCACAAGCCGCTGCGATCCATGGATACGCAACATGGGGAGCAGGATGTGCAAGGGAGTGCACCGAAACACTGTGCGGTGCAGACGAGGTTTTCGACTGGACCGAGGACAAAATGTGGAAGAAGTGTAAACCGTGCATTGACTTGTATGACGTGCGTCTGTGCATGACAAAAGAACAGGAAGCCTTCGTCGCAGCGGATGTGTCTGGCAATCTACCCAAGATATTTTTCGAGGGATGTCAAGGCAAGTCCACGAACACCCACTCCAATCGTAAGGAATCCACGTATGGGCACTGTGTCGAATGTCCCGAGGACCAATTCAATATTTCGTGTGGCGAGGATACATACTACGCAACATGTGAATGGGACGAAGAAAATGCAATCAAGATCCCCAAGTGCAAAGATTGTTTCTCAAGGGGAGCCGTGACAGGGTCGTATTTTGACGGAAGCGCTGATCGTACCGTGTACTGTCAGAAAGGAGCGTGTGACAATGACATGACGGGTGTAACCGTTGACCTCACACCACACCGCACATGTAACAGACGGTGCAGGTCAGTGGTCTGCGCGGCCAGCGACGTGCTAATGCCATGTGTGCTACCTCACAATGCCCGCTGTGCTCAGGCCGTGCACGGTGACCAACATGTGACTGATCCGGGTGGGTATACCACACAATCACACAGCCCTTTGCATGCCAACGTTCTCGAACGTGTGGATGGCAAGCATATGTTCTCTAGTTTCGAAAACGTACTCTTGAGTGTCGACAG
>Ga0209107_10001826_pt1 | contig 11902 bp, 29 predicted proteins | sample LakErihyJuly2011_2_FD_187460 | JGI IMG/M metagenome (GOLD analysis project Ga0209107, IMG submission 187460) | Freshwater microbial communities from dead zone in Lake Erie, Canada - CCB hypolimnion July 2011 (SPAdes) (version 2) | ecosystem: Environmental > Aquatic > Freshwater > Lentic >... | reverse complement strand
GAGCCCCAAGAAATTTAACTATATCTAGCAATGAAACATCAACCGTACTATCCTGGCAAGCACCAGATACTGGTAACACACAGCCAGAAAGATATGCTATAAGTTTTAATTGTTCTGGGTGTAATGGTTGGGGAATTGCTACTGGAAATGTTGGCGGACCAAACTCTTTAAATACAACAATTACAATTGACCATTCCTTGCTAAATGGTCTTATGCCAGCAGGAACAGTATGGTCGTTTCACATTAGATCAGATAACGATACATTTTCCCTTTACTCTGCAAATTCAAATGTTGTCACTGGTTCTACATATGTAGCCCCCGCTCCAGAGCCTACCCCTACTCCAACCCCTAGCCCTTCTCAAACAGCAACAGTAACAATACCTACACCTGAAACAGAAACCGTGACAACACCTAGTGAAACATCAACAGTCACTACACCTACACCTAGCGAAACAACAACTGTGACAATACCAACTGGGCCAACTGAAGCAGAAATTGCTGCAACAACTGCAGCACAAGCAGCAGCACAGCAAGCAGAAGCAGCAAGAATACAGGCAGAAACAGCAGCATTGATTGCAGCCCAAGCAGCAGCAGCCCAAGCAGAGGCTGAAAGAATTGCTGCAGAAGAAGCAGCTAGAGAAGCAGCTAGAATTAAAGCAGAAGCAGAGGCCCAAGCTGAGGCTGAACGCATAGAGGCGGAGATTGAAGCAGCAAGAATTCAAGCAGAAATAGAAGCCAAGGCAGAAGAAGATCGCATTGCAGCAGAACTTAAAGCAGCAGAAGAAAAAGCAGAAGCGGAAGCAAAGGCGGAGGCTGATCGTATAGAGGCAGAGCGTATAGCAGAAGAAGAAAGAATTGCGAAAGAAGCAGAAGAAGAAGCTGAGCGTATAGCAGCAGAAGAAGAAGCCATTGCAGAAGCAAAGGCAAAAGCAGAGGCTGAAGCACTTGCAGAAGAAAAAAGAATTGCTGAAGAAGCAGAGGCAAAAGAATTAGAAGAAGAAAAGGCTGCTGAAGAAGAAGCTCAGGCAAAAGAAGAAGAATTAAATGAGATTATTGAAGATGCAAAAGATGGTAAAGAATTAACTGAAGAACAAAAGGATATTGTTGTAGCAGCATTAATAGAAACCTTAGCTCCAGGGGAATCAATTTCAGTAGCAGAAGTTGTAGCAGCTGGAGTTGAACTTAAAGACTTGCCACCAGATACCCCAATTGAAGTTAGAACATCAGAGTCTGGCGAAGTATTAGTTATTACTGCTGAGGTAGCAGCAAATATTGAATTAGTTACAGATCCAGGAGCATTAGTCGAAGCAATATTTACAGATCCAGGTGCTGCAATAGCAGCCATTGGAAGCATAGGTGCTGACATGACAGAAGAAGAAAGAACAGAAGCAACCGAAATGGTTGTAGCAACAGTTGTAGCAACAGGTGCGGCATTAAATGCTGTAGGTGCCGCTGCAGGAACCACTGGAGGGTCCACAGGCAGTAGTTCTGGAGGATCAGGTGGAGGAGGAGCCTCTGGCGATTCCAAGGGAATAAGGAGAAGAAAACCATGATAAAGAAAATAATCAAAGATATGATAGATCAACTTTGGACACTTCTAGGTATGTTTATTGCCTGGGTAGTTCTAGATGGATCTGCAAAAACGGTAGTGGGGTATGCAATTGTATGCACATTAATTGCATGGGGAGTTACTTACCCAATTAGAAATAAAGAATGGAAGGATGAATAATGAGAAAATCAAATATTAAAGATCCAGCACATGTTGGTGGTGGAGCTATTGCAAGCATAAATAATATTGTAATGAGAATTATTGCAGTCTTTGCGGCATCAGGGCTATCCGTAATTGGAGCAGGTGCAGTTGTAGGAATTAGCACAGCTAAAGCAGTTATATTGGCTGGTACCCTGGGAGTTGCCACCGTAGTTGAAAGGCTCGCAAGAGGTTTCCTAGATGACGGTAAATTAACCGTAGAAGAAATTAATGCAGCCTTTTTAGCAGTAGATAAAAAAGCTGCCAAATAATGGTATACTAGTAGTATGAATATTTATAAGGTGTCTTTGGGGGTAGAGGTAGAAGTTGAAGCCTTTACCTCTGAGGACGCTTCTGAATATATATATGATATTTTTAATGTAGATGATGAAATTAAAAAAGTTAATATAATTAGCATTAAGGAGAAGTGATATGGCAACAGAGGGATACAAGCCGACAGCAGGAATGCAATCTGCTGCCCGTCGTGCTATTAAATTAAAAGAGCAAGGTAAGGCAAAGGGTGCTGGAACAGCAGTAGGTTGGACTAGAGCTGGACAGCTTTCCAGAGGTGAATCTCTTAGCTTAAGTACAGTTAAAAGAATGTATTCTTACTTTTCTCGTCACGAAGTAGATAAACAAGGTAAAGACTGGGATAATTCAGAAAATCCTTCAAATGGTAAGATAATGTGGTTAGCTTGGGGTGGAGACGCAGGATTTTCCTGGTCCCGTAAAATAGTTGAGAGAGAGAAAAATATGAAAAAATCATTAGATGTACAGGAAATTGTAGAAGAAATTAAAGACATGTTAGAGGTTGCAGTTAATCCAGTGGATACGGTAGTTGAAATCCAAGATGATGAGGATGTTGTTAAGGCTGCTGATTTTAAAGAAGAAGATGAAGAAGTTTATAAGTCAGAAAACCAAGAAGAAGACAAATGGGATAATGAAATGCAAAAATGCTGGTCTGGATATACCCAAAGAGGTATGAAAGACAAGGGTGGAAGAATGGTTCCAAATTGTGTTCCCGTTAAAAAGTCAGACGATAATGATGAAGATGACAAAAAGGTTGTAGAAAAAGAATCGCCATGGGGCGGAGCCTTTAGGCCAAAAATTACAAAATAAACATTGACAGGGACGTAGTTGCTACGGTATAATAATACTTAAGAACTACTGTCCCTTCCTTGGCCTTTAGCTCAGAGGCAGAGCGGGAAGCTGTTAACTTCTAGGTCCCTGGTTCGATCCCAGGAAGGCCAGCAAAAAATCTAGGCGGACTTACTAGATAGGAAAGAAATGCTTTATCTTACACTAAAGGGTGTAGAAGTTTTTATGGATAAGTCAAAAACAAAAAGCCAAGAATCTTTTTGGAACAATTATGATCTTGTTATATGGAAAAAAAATAGCGGCGGATATACTGACATAAAAGGAATGTTTAGAAAAGATTCATGGGGAACGGCAGAAACAATTTCTGTTAATAATCATGGGATATGGAAGCTGCCGTTAAAATATGTCAAACATTTTAGATGATTTAGGTATAGATAAAGAAGACTTTGACTGGTTTGACTTTGCAATCTGCAAAGGAATGGACACCAATCTATTCTTTGATCAATACGAAACAGATACAAACATAGCAAAAAATATTGATGAGGCGTGCATATCATGCCCCGTTAAAAAAAGTTGTCTTTTAGCAGGGCAGTCAAATAGTGAGTATGGTGTTTGGGGTGGAATATATTTATCAGCAGGATCTGTTGATAGCAATAAAAATACCCATAAGACCCCAGATGTGTGGAAGAGGTTAAAGAAATGACTTTTATAGATAAAAGCAAAAATCATTTTAAATTCGGTGTAAATGAATGGAATGGTGAGCCAAATAAGCCAGTATTCTATAACGATGAAATGCGTAAAAGGGTAAGAGAGATCCCTAAGCCAACCTACGACTTACTTATGGATGTTGTTATGTACCCAGAGTTTCTGGCCCTTAGACTTTACGAAGATAATTTTCTTCAGTTTGACGGAAATAAAAAAGAGATGGTAATCGATTATGTTTCAAAGGTCAAAAGATTAATAGAATCTTACGGTGTAAGATGCGAACTAGAGGGGGCACCAAGTGAAAGGCTACTATGATCGGATACCTATAGCTTATATATTTGATGAAAAAACAACTGGCACAGTTGATTTGCTAGGGGCTTATGCATCAACAATAAGATATATTAAAGATGGAAAAGAAGTATCAGAAATTTTAAATAACGAAGATTTTGTTATTTTAGACGAGATTGTATTCGAACACTTTGAGGAAGAAAACTAATGGAAAAAATATTATGTTATTCATGCAATAAAACAAAAAACCAATTAAGTGTTAGGAGATCATCTCTTCTACCAATAAATTTGCTTATGTGTGAAACTTGTACATCTTCTAAATTTGAGCCAAGGTGGGTAATTATTTTGGCTGGAAGACAGTCTGGCTCGGAAACTGTAAGAGATTTTGTATTAAAGAAAAGATACGTTGGAAAAGATATTTCGGCTTCAGAACTATTAGTTTAATTATATATTTACTGGTATAATTTACCTATAATGGTAATTGACTCTAACTCTATAATTATTGCTATTCTTGCATCCGTACTCAGTGGGGCTGGAACAGCTTTAATTGCTATAATTAATGAAAATAAAAAAGAAAAAATTAGGCAAAATGAGAAGGCTCAGGATGAGCTTAAAATGGAGCTTAAAGACCTACAAATTAAATTATATAAGCTGGAAAAAGATTTGGCTGAATGGAAGGATAAATATTATTCTACTATTCAGGAACTTATATCGGTCCGCTCTGAATTAGAAGAAACTTTAATTAAATTGTCTGTAATTCATATGGAAGATGAAGGCTAGCTTTACGAATTTAAAAATAGTATACTAGTTCTATGACCTGCATAGTTGCTATTGCCCAAGGCGGAACCGTATATATGGGTTCCGACCATGCCGCATCAGACGATAAAAGCGGATGGATACTTTCCCGTAAAGACCCTAAAGTTTTTAAAGTCGGCCAATATGGAATTGCATTTACTGATAGCTTTCGGATGGGCCAAATTTTACAATACAGCTGGGTGCCTCCAAAATATACTTCAACTAAAACCAATTCAGGTTTAGATAAGTTTATGCGTACTAAGTTTATAGATTCTGTAAAGCAAGCGTTTAAAGATAGTGGATTTGGAACGATTGGCGGATCAGAAGAAGACACGGGCGGAATATTCATAGTAGGCGTAGAGGGCAGAATATTTACAATAGATGAAGACTTTCATGTTGGGGAAAATGTAGTCAATTATATGGCAGAAGGATCTGGTGGTATGTTTGCGCTAGGAGCGCTACATGCTACAAAGAATCAGAAGAACCCAAGGATGAGGCTGAAGGCTGCTTTAGAAGCTTCTGCTGAGTTTTCAATGAGCGTAGCTCCCCCATTTACATACATTCAAGTTTAAGGTATAATGGATATATGAAACTATTTAAAATATTAGCTAGTCTCTTCACAACATACGCAGGCGTTCGTTTTGTGCAAACTATTTTAAATAAGTATTCCATAGGCATTTATTATGTAGACAAAGAAGAAGACAAAGCCCTTAATGCGGAAGAAGCAAAAAGGGTTGAAGAAGAAAACTCTGTAACTCCTAAAAGATCTATCGATCTTAGAGGAACACCCACTCACCAATGCGTTTGCGGAAATGAAGTGTGGAACCTACAAGTGGTCTTTGATGACTACGAAATTGCTACATATTATTTAGATATGGAATGTGTCCAATGTGGCAGTGTTGCAACTGCTCCAACCCCAGTAGATAGAGAAGTATAAAATGAGAAAATCAGAAAGATTAAGAATATTAGAGCTTGAGTTAGTAAGAATGCAATTTCATTTAGAGGTAATAACTTCAGCAGTAGATCAGTTAATGCAAAAAGAACAAATGTCAATACCAGATTTAGATTCTGGTAAGTGGTACGATAAAAAGGCAAAATAAATATGGCTAATATGACAGTGTTAGAAGGAATAATTGATGATGTGGCGACAGAACTTTATCAGAAGCTTTGGAATGCAATTCCAGTAGAAGAGCAAACAGAAGACTCTTCTAAAGCTATAGGGCTAAATTCTAGAGAGACCACAATTTTTGTAATCCAATCTTTTATGAATAAATTTAATGCTGCTGCGGAAGACCTAAAAGATAAATGATAGAACTCAAAGACTCTACATTTGATGAAGCCATTAAGATATCAAAAAAATGTATGGTATATTTTTGGGCACCGTGGTGTGCCCCATGTAAGAGGTTGGGTCCAATAATTGATGAGATCCAAAAAGAAAACAAAATACATGTATTTAAGGTGAATGCTGATGAAAATTTAGAAAAATCTTCTGAATTCTCAGTGTCTTCTATGCCAACCGTGGTATTATTTGAAGATGGAATGCCAGTTAAAACTATTATTGGCGCCATGCCAAAGCATCTATTCTTAAAGGAGATAGACCAATGGATTTAGATTATTGGGAATGGATGAAAATTGGTCAAGAAAAGGGATGGGCTTCAGAAGTATTTTGCGATACTCATGATGGGCCCCCTATGACAGAAGAAGAAATGCGTGAGTGGGATGAGGGTGGAGATCCATGTTCTTTTCATGTAAAGATTTTAGAACTAAACTAATAGAATTCTGTGCTCAAAAAGAGACAGATAAAACAAGGAGAAAAATGAATTCATTTAAAAAAATTGCTTTAGGACTTGCTGCAGCTATGTCCTTCGGCGTACTATCAGCACTTCCGACAAGTGCTGCTGTAAACGCACCAACTCTAACGATTGACTCAGCAACAGATGCTGTGACAACTGGTGAGTCTGCCACAGCAGTAGTAACATTGTCGTTTATTTCAGAAACATCAGCAGATACAGCAACAATTATCTCTGCTATGTTTTCTCAGCCAACAGGGGCAGCAAAGTCTGCAACCCTATCACTTCTAGAAACATCAACATCCTCAGTAGTTATTGCAGGAAATAATGTTTCAGCAAACGTTAACTCAACAGTTAACACACCAACATATGTAACAGCAAAGTTCTTGGTAACTTTGAATGCACCAACGGTTGCAGGTACATATGAAGCCAAGATTTTAACAACTAGTCCAGTTAATGGGCCAACAGTGGCATGGACAGTAACAGTTAAGGCAGCGGATCTAACTCCATCTGCTTCAACTACTACATCTATACTTAATGCTGGTGAAGTAACAACTGCAACCGCAGATGCTACAGTTTATGCTCCAAAGGCTACTTCTACAGATGCAGCAGCAGTAATTGTTGTTACACCTAAGAATGCAGCAGGTGGATCAGCAACTGAGTCAATTCTTGCAACAGTTTCAGGTTCAGGAATGATTGGTAGCGGATCAAACGCAACATCAATTTCAGCACAAGGTCGCTCATTGGTAATTGCTTCAGGAAGCCATATTGGTGTATTTGCTGACGGCACAGCAGGAGTATCAACAATTACTCTTACAACACTTACAGGTGTAGTTCTTGCAACTGAGAAGGTAACATTCTACGGAGATATTGCATCTATCGTAGCAACAACAGTTAAGCCTGTTATCCCAGTGGGATCAAATGTTTCAACAATTAAGGCAGTAGCATATGATGCTGCTGGAGTAACAGTTGGAGCAGGAACACTTAATGCTTTCTCAAGCGATGTTTCAGTGGTATCCGATTCAGGAACTGCAGCAACAATCGTAAATGGTGAAGCAGTGTTTACTATTACAGGAGTTAAGACAGGTGGAATTGCTGTGACTGTTAAGTCAGGAACAGTATCATCTGCACCAGTTGCAACTCGTGTAGAGGGTGCAGCAGCAACTGTTAAGTTGTCTTTTGATAAGGCTCAGTACCTTCCAGGAGAAGCAGCAACTATTACAGTTCAGGTTGTAGATGCAGCAGGTCTTCCAGTATCTGGTAAGACACACGCTAATCTATTTGCCACAGGTGGAATTGTTTCTAACTATGCATTTGGATCAGCATCTGATGTACTAACAGCGACTTCTGTAACAACAGATACAGCAACAGTTAAGGCCTACAAGGTCTTTATGCCACTTGTACAAAATACAATTAAGATCACAGCAACTGGTGGATCATCTCTTCCAGTAGCAGGTCAAGTTTTAGTTTCTGCAGAGGTACTTGTTGAAGATTCTGCTCAGAAAGCAGCATCAGACGCAGCAAAAGAAGCGGTTGATGCAGCAAACGCAGCAACGGATGCAGCACTCGCAGCAGCAGAAGCAGCAGATGCTGCCACTGTAGCAGCACAAGCAGCAAGCGATGCAGTTGCAGCTCTTTCAGAGACTGTAACTAAACTAATTGCTGGACTTCAGGCACAAATTAAATCAATTGCAGCATTAGTTGCAAAGATTGCTAAGAAGGTAAAGGCGTAATAAATTAAATAAAGGGGCAGGGGAAACCTTGCCCCTTTATTTCTTAAATGATAGGATGGGAACATGGAATCAAATAAAAGAAGTCTATATAAAGCAATCACTTGGCCAGCAGTTCATATACTATTTGTTGGAACGTTAGTATATTTTTTTGAAATGGCAATAACTGGCGAAGCCCACTGGGAGTATGCTGGAACATTTGCTATAATATACACAATGTGCGAAATGTTAGGATTTTTTCTACATGAAAGAGCTTGGAATAAGTTCGGGAATAAGGTAAAGTAATGGGAAAGCATAACGATAAAATTAAAAAAGCTTTAGCTCAAAGAATTGCAGCAACTCCAAATGGGGCGGGTTACAAGAAGCCAGGATCAATGAATAAAAAGAAAACTGGATACAGAGGGCAAACAGCCAAAGGTTCAAAATAATTAATGTTCTCTGATAAATGCGAAATAAAAGGCTGCGGTAAAAAGTCTTCCAGGATTGGAAGCCTGCCAGAGTCTGGCATTATAGACATGTGTGCAGATTGTTATGAAAAATTATATAAAAGGTGAATAAAAACATTGAAGAAATTGCTGAAGGAATATTCTTAGTTAAAGAATATATATCTAAAGATACGGCAAAGTTTTTAGTAGATTCTATATCGCCACATTTAATAGAAACACCAAGAGAACATGTCTATGGTGATTTAATGGGCGAGGAGATACTCCCACCACACAGCGTTGGTACGTATACGGATAGTGCAAATTATAATGTTTCAATAGATATATATAACGGATTGCTTTCTTCAATCAACGCTCTCTTATCAGAAAAATTTGAATCTGCACATAAGGTAATAGGCTATTTTTTTAGCTGTATGACAGATGGCGCAATTAATGAAATTCATATGGATAACAATTATAAAGATGAAAATGGTGAAATCCGTATTGCGAAAAAGTATTTATTTAAAAAGTCAGGCTTGCTTTATTTAAATGACGATTATGAAGGCGGAGAGCTTGTGTTTCCAGATCAAGGATTATCGATTAAACCAGAATCTGGATCCCTTATATTTTTTGAGGGGGACCATAAAAAGCCTCACGGGGTAAATAGGGTAATCTCTGGACCTAGGTATAACCTAATAACTTTCTATAAACCAATCAACTAAATAACAATAATGCTATAATAGACCTATAAGCGGAATACTAGTCCCGCTTAAATAAATAACCTATAGGAGAAATAAAATGACAAACGGTATTTTTGAGAGTGGCTTTGACAACACAGCCCCAGCAGGAAAGAATAATGTAACACCAGAGCAATATGCAGCAGCCCCAGACAAGAACTTTGCAGCAACAGACAAGTCTGCACAGGATGGCGCAGGATTAAACAACGGCGGTAAGTAATAATGTGCTACGAATGTGGATGTGAAGCAGTAGGAAGTTCTGCTGGCGTAACAAATATTGCAGGTGGCATTTTGGATGTTTCAACAGATGGAGAAGCAGGTCTTACTTTAAGTATGACTGCTACTGCAGAGCAAAGAGAAAGTTTTATAAATGAGTAATGATGGAACAGGCATGACACCTCCTCCAAATTCAGCACCTTCTGGTGCTGTTACAAGCTCAGAAGCAACAAGAAAGAAACCAAGTCAGGGTAACTTTAAATCTGGCGTTAAGCCAAAGATAGATAAAAATAAACATGGTATTCGTAGAGAAACGTTGCCTTCTCAGCCTAAAAAAACTGGAAGAAAGAAAGTTTAATTTATTAATATAGAGAAGCCCATACTAGAACGGTGTGGGTTTTTCTACTTATAGCAGATTAAATCATTGACAACTTTTGTTGTTATATATATACTAAGAACAAGCTCCTATAGCTCAGCAGGTAGAGCAGCAGACTTTTAATCTGCGGGTCCTTGGTTCGATCCCAAGTGGGGGCACCATTGACAATTTTGTATATAAATTATATGATAGTACAATGCTAAGTGTGTACGAAATACCAGACCCATTTGCAAATTTCATTGAAAGAAAATATGCAAATATTAAGGGATTAAAGTATCATTTTTTTGATAAAATATGGAGTACTACATGCGGTACATGTAGTTTAGAATTAGATGGACCAACAAAAAAAATATTGCTCAAGATAAAGCTACACCACAGTCGCAATGAATGTTTAAATGGATACTAAGGAAAAGGGAAACATGAGTCAAAAACAAAGATCAAAAGATCTAAAACGCTCTCAAAAAAAGAAAACACACGAAAACTATCTTAAAGGCTTATTTAATAAATACGGTCATGGGCTTCTGCTTAACAGCAATCGTGAGGCTGCAGGAAATAAATACTGGACCGAGATAAATGCAAAGAAGGCACTTAATGAATAATATTAGACCATACGGAGCTTTAGTTTTAGTAAAAGAAAACGTTGTAACTGACACAACAACTGCATCTGGATTAGTTTTAACTGCTGGAATTGTTGACAGTCACGTAAGATCTGGAACTGTAATTGAAGTTGGCCCAGGAGAAAGAAGTGCATTTAGCAATGATATAATGATAATGGACGGAATTGCAAAAGGTATGACTGTCTATTATGGAAGAGGTTCTGGAACCGATATTAAAGATGAAGATGGCGAAGAGTATATCCTAATTAACTATAAGAACTTATTAGGCTTTAAAAGTGAAAATATTTAAATATATTTTATGTAAAGTTAATGGTCATATTTTAGATATAGATGCTGGCTCATGTCCCTATACTGGTAAAACATATAAAGCATGCAGAAGATGTGAAAGATTGGAAGCGATTTAAATTTATAAAAGAATACTGTTAAGCGGTGAAGAAGTTGAAAACTTAGACTCACCTATTGACCTTACCATACATACTAAGTGCCCAGAAAAATGGCTTTTAGTTGATCTAGAGACTGGGCAAGAATACCGTGGTCAGGAAATTCCTAATCAATACGGTAAATGGAAGCGGATAAAAGATTGATGTGGTCGTATGTGCTGGCAGTAATCGGAGTCACGGGCATATTCTTTGTTGGTCGTAAGACTATATGGGGATGGCTAGTATTGCTATTAAATGAATGCTTATGGATAATTTATGCTGTTACCACAAAGCAATATGGCTTTATTTTTGCAGCAGTTGCTTATGGCTTTGTATACATAAAGTCGTACTTAGGCTGGAGAAAAGAAGATATCTTGGAAGATAAATTTAAGTAATGATCAAATCCTACCTTGACCCCAATATATTTATAATAGAAGACTTTATAACTGAAGAAGAACGTGTTTCAATTCTATATAATACATGGGCTAATGGTAAAGAAGAAATAAGATCTAGAATCTCATCATTGTTTAATGATAAGCTATCAGTCTCTGGTATGGCAGGGATAAGAGAGCTTTCGGTAGGAGAGCTTACAGAACCACATTTTGATCAACATGATAATGGATGTCAATGTGGCTATTGCATAAATAATCTTAATACATTTTACCTGTATGGAGTTGTTTTATATTTAAATGAAGATTTTACGGGTGGTGAACTAAAATATACAAAAAAGAATATAGCTCATAGCCCAAAGGCAAGAAGCTTAGTATGTCATCCAGCATCCTCTGACTATGAGCACGAAGTCCTTGAAGTAACTTCTGGAACTAGAAAGTTTATATCATTCTTCTTAGAAGAAAAAGATTGACAATAATATTATAGTCAACTATAATATATATGCTACATATTGCTCACAATTAGTAAAGCGAAAAGTGCGACGGCGGAAGAGAGAGAAGAAAATGTTTAAT
>Ga0209107_10001825_pt1 | contig 11904 bp, 7 predicted proteins | sample LakErihyJuly2011_2_FD_187460 | JGI IMG/M metagenome (GOLD analysis project Ga0209107, IMG submission 187460) | Freshwater microbial communities from dead zone in Lake Erie, Canada - CCB hypolimnion July 2011 (SPAdes) (version 2) | ecosystem: Environmental > Aquatic > Freshwater > Lentic >... | reverse complement strand
AATAATGATCCTGAATCACGCATCTATATTTATGAAGTTGAAATTAAAGAAAATGAGAACCATGATTTAAGCGTGGTTACCTACACCAATTTATCGGGTAATTTTTCAGCAAAAGCCATTGCCACAGGTTTTTATTCCGTAAATACAAAACTGGTGAGCATTAACGAAACAAAGTTTGAGGACATCAATATTGTGGGCGATATGCAAGCTTGTTTAATGATGAATTTTTTAACCTTTACCAATAATCGTGGCAGAGGAATATTGCAAGGAACTTATATATCCAATAATGAAAAAGGCACCAGAGATTGTGGTGGTGGAAAAGTATATTTAGAAAAAGAAGGCCTCATAAAAAAAATAGCAAATCAAGAAGCAAAAGTTAACGGAGATAATGCGAATGCAAAAAACACGAAAACCCCTATTAAAACCACAACTGCAAATAAAACAAGTAACGCAATTAAAACTACAGCTTCAGTTGTAGCCAAAAAACCTAGCACGCTATTGAATATAAAGGAATCCAGTACTAATATTATCCCTAAACCTAGCGCTAATCCTATTGCAAATAATGTTGGGAATTCCAACCCAAAAACAAATACAGTAACACAACTAAAATTACCCGCACCAACTAGCAATAGTTCGCCTGTTACTGTTAAAAAAGAAGTACCCGCGGTTATTGCGCTATCGGCCTTAAATACCTCAGTTTCGTCAAATACGCCTCTTGCAAAAGTGGCCGACCCCATTGTAATTAATACATCCCCTGCTTCTAAAGATTCAGAAACAAGTAAGTCAAACAAAGAAGTTAAAAGCGAGTCCCTTACTGGGAATAACAATCCTAGCAATAATAATGACGAAACACTCCCCTGGGTTTTATTAGGAAGAGAGAATAAATTAATTAAAAGGCTAACTACTACTAGTAAAAAAATAAGCCTTGACTTGTATGATAATGGGACTATCGATAATGATACTATCATTATTTATGACAATAATAAGGTAATTGCGAACTTAAAAAGACTCAGTTACAAAGCAATTCATGTTGACCTTGAATTTACTACAGCACAACACGATATCATCATTGTGGCCCATAATATGGGTTCAATACCACCAAATACGGCCTTAGTTGTTTTAAATGATGGCAATAACAGGCAGGAATATTTCATCACCACGACCAACAAAGTGAATGCAAAATTTGAGTTTGTTTACAAACCCAGTGATTAAGGTTAACTAATTTTCTTGTAAAATATAACTAGCTACAACTAACTCATTTTCAATATTATAATAAGGGTTAATTGATTTTTTATTTAAAGAAATCCATAATAAACCCTCCTCCTCCATATCCGCTTTATTACCATTGGTATTAAAAATATAAACCGCCTGTTTGTTATAACCTATACTCCCTAACAAATGTAATAATTGAATACTTGCCATATTCACCGCTAAGTTTAATTCCTCCGGATATTGCTCTAGGACAACGCCTTGTAATTCATCTTGAAAATTCACCAACCCCGATTTAAATAATTTCAGCAAAATGGTATCCTTCGTGATAAATGCATTTGGCAAAGAATCACATCTTAAAATGACCTCCTTTGACTTTGCAAACACATCGGCAGTATCATTTTTAGCTAATCCCTGTAGTATTCCCTCGTAATCTTTGATGATTAAGGTGCATAAATCATCTAATTGGGGATTATTATTGGACGCGGCAAATGACCACAAATCCTTATGTGCACCCTGCTTTTCAGGGCTATTACAGGCCACTAGTAGGATGCTTAAAATGAATATATAAATCTTACCCATAAAATATTTTCCCAAATTTATACCAATTTACATACTCCAACTAGCTAACTTTGCGGTCTGAATTGAAAAAAGTATGCTAATAGGATTACAAAATGTAACATTTGAGTTTGGGGCAAGGGCAATTGTGAGTGAGGCAACTTGGCATATTCAACCAGGCGAACGCATCGGTTTAATTGGTTATAATGGTACGGGTAAATCAACCCTTTTAAAATTATTAGTGGGTCAGTTAACCCCTTCAAAAGGTACCATTGAAAAAGGAAAGGATACCACCATTGGATATTTGCATCAGGATTTATTAAGTTTTGACACCAGCGAATCAATCACCGAAGTGGCATTAGGTGCGTTTGAAAGAGTGCGTGAGTTAGAAAAAGAAGTTGAAAAATTAGGCGTTGATTTAGAAGCCAATCCGGAGGATAATGATTTACTTATTAAATATACGGACGCTTTACATGAAATTGATTTGTTAGATGGCTATAATATAAATCATAAAGCAGAGGAAGTTTTACATGGCTTAGGTTTTACGGCCAAAGATTTATCCCGTCCTTATTTGGAATTTAGTGGTGGTTGGAGAATGCGTGTTTTATTAGCAAAGATGATTTTACAACAACCCGATGTTTTATTATTAGATGAGCCTACGAATCACTTGGATTTGCCAAGTATAGAATGGCTTGAAAAATATTTGATTCATTACAAAGGCAGTGTTGTTATTGTAAGTCACGATAAATATTTCTTGAATAAAATGGTGAATAAAATTGTAGAGGTTTACCAACAACAATTAAATTTTTACACCGGCGATTACGAATATTACGAAGTAGAAAAAGAACAAAGGGTTGAAATTCAACAACGTGCTTTTGAGAATCAACAAGACTATATTAGACAACAAGAAAAGTTTATTGAGCGATTTAAAGCAAAAGCATCTAAGGCGGCGGCGGCTCAAAGTATACAAAAGCGTTTAGATAAATTGGATGTCATTGAAGATGTTCAAATTGAACGTCCTAATATTCGGATCAATTTTGCAGTTGAAAAAACACCGGGTAAAGTATTGGTTGATTTAAAGGGTATTGGTAAAAGCTTTCCGAATGTAACTATATTGGATAATGCATTCGCTGAAATTGAAAGAGGTGATAAAATTGCACTCATTGGTGCGAATGGTAAAGGTAAATCTACCTTACTTAGAATTGTTGCGGGTATGGAGAATTTTGATGGAGAAAGAGTTTGGGGACATAATGTAGACGAAAGCTTTTATGCACAGCACCAATTGGAATCTTTAAATTTAAGCAATACCATATTACAAGAAGTACAAGAATGTGGTACTAAAAAAACCGATTTAGAACTTCGTGCATTATTGGGTTGTTTCCTTTTTGGCGGTGATGAGATTGACAAAAAAATTAAAGTATTAAGTGGTGGTGAAAAAGCCAGAGTAGCACTTACTAAAACCATTATCAGCAAGGCCAACTTTTTAATGTTGGATGAACCGACCAATCACTTGGACATGGTTACTGTTGAATTATTAGCAGAGGCCTTAAATAAATACGATGGTACCATTATTTTAGTAAGTCACGATCGATATTTTATTTCTAAAACAGCGAATAAGATTTGGGAAATTGAAGATGAAAAAATTATAGAATTTAAAGGGGGTTACCAAGAATGGCTTGAATGGAAGGAGAGAATGGCGAAAGCAAAGGTCGCGACAACAGAGCCAGCTAAAAATACAAACACGAAGGATATTAAAAAACAATCCAAGCCGGAAACAGTTGTTAAAGCGGTTGAACCCAATGTAGCTATTGATAAAGATTTACAAAAGCAAATACAAAAATTACAACGCGCCATTGCGCAATTGGAGCATAATATTGAAACATTACAAAAGGAGAAATTAGACATTGAAGCTCAAATGGCAGATCCAACGATTTATTCTGACACCCAAAAATTTCATGTAGTTGAAAAAAGCTACCAGGATAAAAATGCTTTGATTAGATCCATGAATAAGGAGTATGAAATTGCTTTTAATGACTTGCTAGTTTTAGAAAGCAAGTAATAGGCAAATAGAACATATCGGCGTACATCAACCTTTTTTTAGTTTTACCAATGACTCATGCTCCATTGATTAATGCAGCCTATAATGTGCAAAAACTAACGATTCTTCGTCTTTTATAGAAAAATACCCACATTTGTTTATTTAATATCTATTATTAGTACCAATTGTTTAAATTTGTAGCTCCATTTGGTTAAGCCGCATTTGAATTCGAAATTGTAAATGCATTAACCTACAATTGATTAGCATATGTCCACAAAAAAAGTGACCAAAATTGCCGTTCTGACTTCAGGTGGCGATGCCCCCGGGATGAACGCAGCTATTAGAGCAGTGGTTAGAACTAGCTTATACCATGGATTAGAAGTATTTGGTGTAGCTAGAGGTTATAATGGAATGATTGAGGACGACATTTTTCCAATGGATTCAAGATCAGTGGCGAATATCATTCAACGTGGCGGAACCATCCTAAAAACAGCAAGAAGCAAGGATTTTTTTGAACCAGAAGGTAGGAAAATTGCTTATGCAAATTTAAAAAAGAGAAATATTGATGGTATTGTTGTCATAGGTGGTGATGGTAGTTTTAAAGGCGCACAAAAGTTCAGTACTGAATTTGATATCCCTTGTATTGGAATTCCTGGTACCATTGATAAAGATATTGCAGGTAGTGATTTCACTATTGGGTTTGATACTGCAGTCAACACTGCAGTAGAAGCCATTGACAAAATAAGAGATACGGCAGACGCTCATGACCGCTTATTTGTTGTTGAAGTAATGGGACGAGATGCAGGATACATTGCCTTGCATAGCGGTATTGCAACAGGTGCTGAAAATATTTTAATCCCTGAGACCAAAACAGATATGAATGCATTAATTACCGCCTTGACTGAAAAAGAAAAGCGAAAAAAATTAGTGAATTTAATCGTCGTTGCGGAAGGGGATGAATTTGGTGGTGGTACACAGGTTGGAAATTTTTTAAAGGATAAATTACCCAATGCAGATATTCGCGTTTGTATTTTAGGGCATATACAAAGAGGTGGCTCCCCTAGTTGTTTGGATCGATTAATTGCTAGCAGAATGGGCTATCATGCAGTAGAGTGTTTGTTAAATGGCACACACAATGTAATGGTGGGAATTGAAGATAATAAAATGAAGTATACCCCATTAGATAATGCAGTAAAAGCAAAACAAAAAATTTCAGAAGAATGGTTGAAAATTGTAAAAATATTAGCTAGCTAAATCTTTACAAAAAACACTTTTAATAATTAACACTAACCCCGAATAATAATGAGCCAACCGCAAGCATTTAAAAACACACACCACAAAACAAAAATAGTTGCCACCGTTGGGCCAGCTTGCGATTCCTATGATCAATTAAAAAATTTAGTCATTGCCGGAGTGAATGTTTTTCGCTTAAATTTTTCACATGGCAGCCATGAGGATAAAAAGAAAATTATTGACCATATACGCGGCATCAATAAAGAATTGGGATGCAGTATTGCTATATTAGGTGATTTACAAGGGCCAAAATTAAGAGTAGGTGAAATTGCGGAGAACAGATTAGAAGTTAAAGCGGGTGATATTTTAACTTTCACGAATGAAAAATGTATAGGTACCCTTGAAAAAATATATGTCTCCTACCCTAACTTGGCGGGTGATGTAGTCGTTGGAAATACCATTATGATTGATGATGGAAAGATTGAGGTCATAGTAAGTAGTGTTGAGAAAAATGGAGATGTAAAAGTAAAAGTAACCTTAGGGGGTATAATTTCTTCCAAAAAAGGAATCAATCTGCCAGATACAAAAATATCATTACCTGCTTTAACTGAAAAGGATTTAGAAGATGCTGATTTTATCATCAAAGAAAAATTAGACTGGGTTGCTTTAAGTTTTGTAAAAAGAGTGGCAGATATTCAAATGCTGCGTGACATATTAATTAAGAATAATTGCAAATCAAAAATAATTGCAAAAATTGAAATGCCTGAAGCCTTAACCAATATCAGAGACATTATACATGCAAGTGACGCGATTATGATTGCACGTGGTGATTTAGGTGTGGAGCTTCCAGTTGAGAAAATTCCATTAATACAAAAAGAATTAATCAGAAAATGTTTGCATCGTGCGAAGCCTGTTATTGTTGCTACGCAAATGATGGAAAGCATGATTGATAGAGTGAAACCAAATCGCAGTGAAATTACAGATGTAGCCAATGCGGTTATTGAAGGTGCAGATGCAGTGATGTTAAGTGGCGAAACTGCTACTGGTCAATTCCCGGTATTGGTTATTGAAACCATGCGTAAAATTATTCATGAGGTTGAACAAAATGGCTACAAATATAATCGTGCGGATGACTTTAAACCACAATCGCATTCCCCTTCATTTTTAAGTGACGCTGTTTGTTATAATGGTTGTAAACTAGCCGAAGATAGTGATGCAAAAGCGATTATCGGAATGACCCAAAGTGGCTATACAGCATTTATGTTAAGTAGCTTTCGCCCAAAAGCCCCTTTATTCATATTTACAAAGGAGAAAAGTTTGGTGAACCAACTTAGCTTAAGTTGGGGTGCAAAAACAATTTATTATAACAAAGAAGAGAGTCTGGATAATATCATTAAAGACCAAATTTCAATATTGAAAAAAGAAGGTTATGTACAAACGGGCGATGTAGTTGTAAATACAGGTAGCACACCAGTTGAATTACATCTACCAACGAATGTCATAAAAATCAGTAAAGTAGAATAATAAAATAATATTGTATGATTGAATCATTTGAAAAAATTCCAGTTAAAATATACCCTACCTCATACGACGGGTCTATCATGGTAGCAGCTCAAATTGCAACACTCATTAAAGATAAGCAAGCAAAAAAAGAAATCTGTGTGCTTGGAATGGCTACTGGAAGCACGCCTATTTTATTATACAAAGAACTAGTTCGATTACACAAGGAAGAAGGTTTGAGTTTTAAAAATGTAATCACGATTAATTTAGACGAATACTACCCCATTCATAAAACGGCCTACCAAAGTTATTGGAGCTTTATGCATCGTCATTTATTTAGCCAAGTTGATATTCAACCAGAAAATATTCATATTCCTAATAGCGAATGGGCGGAGGATCAAATCAAAGAACATTGTGCAGGTTATGAACAAATAATAGAAAAATCTGGCGGGATTGATTTACAAATATTAGGCATTGGTAAAAATGGTCATATTGGATTTAATGAGCCCGGATCAAGTTTTCATTCAAAAACAAGGGTGATTCATTTAGACCAACAAACACGAATCGCAAACACCTATGAATTTCATGATTTGAATAAAGTACCTAAACTAGCCATCACGGTGGGTATTAGTAGTATCATGAAAGCCAAAAAAATAATTTTATTGGCTTGGGGCAGTAAAGCAGATATTGTAGCAAAAGCAGTGGAAGGAAGTATTACAGAGCAAGTACCTGCAAGTGTTTTACAAAACCATGATGATTGTACTTTTGTTATTGATGAAATAGCTGCTTCGGATTTAACTAGGAATAAATCTCCATGGCTTACAGGAAGCACCGATTGGACACCTGCATTAATTAAAAAAGCCGTCATTGAACTCGCTTTAAAGTTAGATAAAACAATTTTAAGCTTAACGGCAAATGATTACACGGAAAATAGTTTGGCCGATTTATTAGTTTTAAGAGAATCTGTTTACGATATTAATTTACAAGTATTTTATATGCTTAGGGATACCATTACTGGATGGCCAGGTGGCAAACCCAATGTTGTTATTCCAGCGCATCCTGAACGTAGCAATCCTTTTCCTAAAAAAGTTTTAATATTCTCCCCCCACCCTGATGATGATATCATAAGTATGGGCGGAACCTTTATGCGATTGCAAGATCAAGGCCATGATGTTCATGTAGGATATCAAACAAGTGGAAATATTGCAGTGACAGATGAATTTGTTACCCGCTTTTTAGACTTTGCCGTTGGTTTTGAAGATTTGTTTGGCATAGACAATAAGAAAAGTCAAGAAATTTTAACCAATGCTCGTGCCTATTTAGCGAGTAAAAAATCAGACCATATTGATACTGCTGAAATTAGGGCGATCAAAGGACTAATTCGTCGCTGTGAAGCAAAAGCAACTTGTCGCTATGTGGGCTTAAAAGATGAGAACCATCATTTTTTAGATTTGCCTTTTTACGAAACTGGCGCTATTGAAAAAAAGCCAATGAGTGAATTAGATATTAAAATCACCATGGACTATTTAAATAAATTACAACCACACCAAATTTATTGTGCGGGTGATTTAGCTGACCCACATGGCACCCATAAAGTTTGTTTAGAGATCATATTTGAAAGCTTGCGCCGACTTAAGGCATCTGGCGCAGAATGGATTAAAGATTGCTGGGTTTGGTTATATAAGGGCGCTTGGCAGGAATGGGATATTGCTGAAATTGAAATGGCCCTTCCAATGAGCCCTGATCAGGTATTAAAAAAGCGTTTTGGTATATTCATACACCAATCCCAAAAGGACAGTGTGCCCTTCCAAGGTACAGATGCAAGGGAATTTTGGCAAAGAGCGGAAATTCGCAATGCCCATACAGCAGATATCTATGCACGCCTAGGATTGACCAAATATGCTGCTATAGAGGCATTTGTACGCTGGCATTATTAAGATTTAGTCCCGATAAATGACTTTTTCCTTGGGGGAATGAGGTATTTCAAATATATTTGCACCCCCTATAACTAGGGAAATGGCTGCGTAGCTCAACTGAATAGAGTACCTCACTACGGATGAGGGGGTTTTAGGTTTGAATCCTAACGCGGTCACAAAGCCCCACGAGAAATCGTGGGGCTTTTGCATTCAAATAGTCGCATTAAATGACACGAAGTGTCAGCTATGAAGCATTGGATGTGTTAATAGCTTGCTATTAAAAACAGGCAAGGATTTATAGCAAACGCGCGAAGCGCGTATTTAATCAAGCGGATAGTTGCGAAAAAGCTAAGCTGCTATTTTTAAAGGGCTTTGGGTAAGCCCAATACGAAAGGATGTCGCTTTCACATAGTGAAAGCGACATCCTAATATTATGAGGCCTTTATTAATCAGGTAACAACATAGCCAACTTAGCTTCTAATTCTGCATGTAGTTTTTCGCCATTCCCTAAGATGCGCATTACAAATTTTCCATTTTGATCAATTAAAAATTTAGTTGGATAGCCATTGATATCGTACTCTTTCACAAGATCATTAATTGCTGGATCATATAAAACTTGTAACCAAGATAATCCATCTTCCTTGATTGCTTTACGCCATGCTATATCTTGCTTAGCTTTATCTCTAGTACTATTGGCCGCCTCATTGGAAATGCCTATAATTTCAAACCCTTTTGCATTGTATTTATCATATAATTTTTTTAACGCAGGGTGACTCAATCTGCAAGGCACACACCAACTTCCCCAAAAATCAACTAAAACAACTTTTCCTTTTAAGGCAGTTATGTCAACAATATTACCATCCATGCCAACTTGTGAAAATGGAATTACAGGTTTCCCAATGGCTGTTTTTTTATTACTTTCTATTTTAGCTATCAAAGCAACACCTGTTGTTGATTTTTTTTGTAAATCATTTAATAGATTAAATTTAATTTCTGATTCATTAATTGGAAGAATTAAAAATAAAGATTGTAAAACCAATAAACTAGTAAATGATGTTGGATTTTCTTTCAAAAACTGAATTCTCATTGCTTGATTTTTCTTTCTTAAAAAAAGCAAACGTTGGGTTATATCGTAATTCCCAATGGTGTCATTCGCATTTCTTTTTTGATTTTGTAATTTTTGTAAACCCCATGATTCTTTTGCATCTGGCAAATCTTTCATTCTAATGCTATTATACAATAATACTTCTGGATGTTTACTTGATATATCAGCTGTAAAAACTTCTTTAGCATCCCCATTGATATCAATGTTCGTGTTAGCTAATAAAAATCCAAGTGCTGGTGAAGGCATTATTGCTTTCCCAACTCTTAAAAACAAACTTGTATCCATAATCTCAACCCTAACTAATTGAGGATCTTCCACCTTCCCTTCCCAAATAACCAAATCTGTAGCAATTTTAACAAGTGTATCTACATCAGACTTCCCATTTTTTTGAAAAGACACTTTTACATTATGATCACCTAAACCTTTGATGTGCATGGTTACTTTAAATCCATCTTGCGCGCTTAAAAATAAAGGAAGAAAGTAAAAAACAAAAGAAGTAATTTTTTTCATTTTAATTATATATTTTAATTATTATCAACCATATTTGGATTCAATTGTAAAATAGCAGGTGGAATTTTAAGGGTAAGCCTTTCTGGTCTTAAAGTATAAGTTGTCCCATCTAAAGGATGTGTTCCATCAATATTATTATACACTGCATCTGATGATAATCTTCTCATGTCAAACCAACGCCAACCGGTTCCAGCAAACTCTCTTAAACGTTCGTTTAGTATGGTCTTAACCAATGTAACTTGCGTAGTTATAGTAACTGGCGCTTCTAAGGCAGACATTCTACTTGCACGGAAAAACTCTAAATCAGCTTTTGCACCAACCAAATCTCCCCCTCTTCCTTTACATTCGGCTAACATCAAATATAAGTCGGCTAAATTAGGGCCCCAGTTATAGGTCGTTGGTGAATTTCTTTGTTGGCCTGGTAAACCTGGCGCTATAATAGCATTGGAGGTGCTATTATTATAGAAAAACTTTTTTCTTTGGTCATTAGTAGTATATAAATTATAAATACTAGGTTTTAAATAGACCGTATTTCGAGCAGTTGCCCAGTTGATACTCATTTGCTTTAAATAAATATTTTCATTGCTTACATTTTGTGCAGGGATTTTATTTGGCCCAACCCAGGGTTGCCCAGTTGTTACCCATGTTGGCATACTGGTATTGTAATTATATAAACTTAAAGTTAATTTAAAATTTGGAATAGATGTTCTACAATTATTCAACGCTGTCAAAGCACTTGTATAATCCCCTTTCCAGAAGTATGCTAAACCTAATAAATAGTACCCTCCAGTTTGCCCAAGCCTAGCTCTGTTAAGTGTTTGAACTGGTAAATCAGGAATAGATTCATTCAATTCTTTAATAATAAAATCATAAACAGCTTGTACTGTTGCTCTTGTATAATTTGCTCCTCCAGCATTGGCAAGCGTTACAATTGGAATACCCAAATCAGTGGATGCAGTCTGAGCAGAATACGGCTTCGCAAAATAATTAACCTGCATTAAATGCATATAAGCCCGGTTTGCACGCGCTTCAGCTAATAATTGTTTTTTTTCCTGCATAGAACCATCTTGCACATTCATGATATTATTAGCAACAACGTTGTAAATGTAATTTTGTGAATAAAATGTTCCCCATTCACTTGACTCATCTTCAATTTGAAATAAATCATCTTTCCACTGATATGCATTCTGATAGTATAAAGGTTGGGTTGCTAAATAAGCGCCTGATGAAAATACATCATCCGACATGACAACAGCTGCCCCAGGATAGCCAAGTATTGAGGCAATGGAACCAGGAATATTTCTAACATTTATAAAAGTATATAAATTGATATTATTAAATAATCCATTATATTCTTCTACAGTATTAACAACATCTAAACCTTTGGGTTTAACGTCTAAAAATTTATTACAGCTTGTTATAATAAATAAAAATGTAATAATAAAAACAGCATTGAAAATTTTAAATTTCATAGTAAATATATTTAAATAAATTATTTGAATGAGGTTCTAACACCAAAGGTGAAAAATGCAGGCATTCTACCTGTTCTAGTTCCAGCTGACAGATTATAAAATTCTGGATCAATATCATAATTGTTATTTTTCCATAACATTAAATTGTTCGCTTGTCCATAAATTGAAAAATTAGAAAACCCTAACCTACTTATTGATTTCTGAGATAACTGATATGAAATAGTTAGATCTCTTAGTTTGGCATAAGACGCACTTTCGATATTAGTATTTCCTTGTGTATATAAATTTACGTACCTAAGTGAATTTTGAGCAGTATTACTTATATATTTTGGCACATTTGTTTTCAATTCATCTCCCGGAACT
>Ga0209107_10001822_pt1 | contig 11911 bp, 11 predicted proteins | sample LakErihyJuly2011_2_FD_187460 | JGI IMG/M metagenome (GOLD analysis project Ga0209107, IMG submission 187460) | Freshwater microbial communities from dead zone in Lake Erie, Canada - CCB hypolimnion July 2011 (SPAdes) (version 2) | ecosystem: Environmental > Aquatic > Freshwater > Lentic >... | reverse complement strand
TTTACTAATTTTATTAGCACACTAAATCGTAATAAATTTTCAACTATCCTCATAATATCTTATTTTTACATCAAAAAAATGAATTTCGATAAAAAAACGGTCCTAGAAAGGTGCAATTTATACTCCAAAAACACCTTGATGGAAACATTAGAAATTGAATTTATCGATGCAGGCGAAGATTTTTTAGTTGCAAAAATGCCTGTAAATCCAAGAATACATCAACCCATGGGATTGTTGCACGGCGGCGCATCAGTTGCTTTGGCAGAAAGTGTGGGAAGTGCAGCTTCAATGTTGTTTATAAATCCTGAAGAAAGTGAGATTCGAGGAATTGAAATTTCAGCCAATCATTTGCGAAGCATAAAAGAAGGAATTGTTTTTGGAACCGCCAGAATCGTTCATAGAGGCAGAACGTTGCATTTGTGGGAAATTAAAATCACCGATGAAGAAGGTCGATTGATTTCCCTTTGTAAATTGACAAATATGGTTTTACAAATAAAAAAAATAACAGCAAATCAAAATTGATTTATCTGACACAAAAAAATATGATTGATTTTTTTATAAAAGCACAACAGCATTTACAACTCCATTTACCATTTGTGCTATACAGCAAGCCAAATAAAAATAGTGTAGTTGGGCTTTTTCAAAAAGACAACGAGTTGAATATTACCGAAAATTTCACCGAAAAAGGATTCGTATTTGCGCCTTTCGATGGAGAACAGATTATACTAATTCCTGAAGATAATTCTGAAAGTGTAGAAGTTTCTTATGATCCAATTATAGAGCTTCTAAACACAAACATTTCTGCAAATGTAAATCAGCAAGAGCAATTAGCATATGAAAATTTAGTTCAAAAAGCAATTGAAGAAATTGGAAAGCAAACATTTTTAAAAGTCGTATTATCTCGAGAAGAAATACTTGATTTGCAGGATTTTGATTTGGTAGATTTATTTAAAAAGATTTTAAATTCGTATCCTACAGCTTTTAACTATTGTTGGTTTCACCCCGAAATTGGTTTATGGATGGGCGCCACTCCCGAACGATTGCTTAAAGCAAATGGGATTAAATTTCATATTGTCGCTTTGGCTGGAACACAATTATTTCAAAATAATGAGACCGTAATTTGGGGAAATAAAGAGCAAGTTGAACAACAATTTGTCACTGATTATATATTGGAAACAATAAAAAATGTGACTTATGAAGTTGAAATTTCATTGCCATATTCATTAAAAGCTGGAAATTTACTGCATTTGAAAACAGATATTAAAGGAATTATAAATGAAAAAGTTTCATTAAAACAATTAGTTTTACTTTTGCATCCAACTCCAGCAGTTTGTGGTTTACCAAAAAGCAGTTCCAAAGATTTCATTATTGAAAATGAAGGATATAACAGAAGTTTTTATGCTGGTTTTTTGGGTGAAATAAACAAAAATGAAAATTCAGAAACGGATTTATTTGTAAATTTGAGATGCATGCAAATAAAACAAGAATTGGATAGTACTAAAGCACATTTATACATAGGTTGTGGCGTTACAAAAGACAGTACTCCAGGAAAGGAATGGCAAGAAACAGTGAATAAAGCAATGACAATGAAAAATATAATACTATGAAATTAGACCTACTAGCATTTGGGGCACATCCAGACGATGTAGAATTAGGATGTTCTGGAACTATTGCAAAAGAAATTGCTTTGGGCAAAAAAGTTGGAATTATTGATCTAACTCGCGGCGAACTTGGAACGCGAGGATCTGTAGAAGTTAGAAATAGCGAGTCAACTGCTGCAGCAAAAATATTAGGAGTTTCGATTCGAGAAAATCTCGATATGCGTGATGGTTTTTTTCTAAACGATGAAAATCACCAAATGAAAATCATTGAAATCATTAGAAAATACAAACCCGAAATAGTATTATGCAATGCCATTGACGACCGCCATATTGACCACGAAAAAGGAAGTAAATTGGTTTCTGACGCCTGTTTTTTATCAGGATTAATAAAGATTGAAACTTCAATTGATGGATTTCCACAAACGGCTTGGCGACCTAAATTTGTATATCATTACATACAATGGAAAAACTTAGAACCTGATTTTGTAGTCGATATTACAGGATTTATCGAAAAAAAGGAAGCTTCGATTTTGGCTTACGGTTCTCAATTTTACAATCCTAATTCAAAGCAACCTGAAACACCAATTTCTACTAAAAACTTCTTAGATAGTATCCATAATCGCTCTCGTGAATTAGGAAGGTTAATTGGAACAGAATATGCCGAAGGTTTTACTGTTGAAAGGTATGTGGCAGTCAATAGCTTAGGGGATTTGATTTAATTTTTTAATTTTTTACTTGGCAAAATAAAACATTTGTGATATATTTGCACTCGTTAAAAATGGTGGTTGTAGCTCAGCTGGTTAGAGTATTGGTTTGTGGTGCCGAGGGTCGCCGGTTCGAACCCGGTCAGCCACCCAAAATATTGAAGCTTCGAAGAAATTCGAGGCTTTTTTTGTTATACCCTTTTATGAGATTATTGATTTTATTTGTACTAGGTCATGCAGCTTTGCATAATGAAGTAATAGCATCGATTAGCAGGCTTTGATTTCGCCAGTTGCATTCTTTTACATCTTCAATTTCATTTCTATAAATTCAATATTTTCTTCTACAAGTTTATCAACACCTTAATCGAATTTCATTACCCGCTAAGATTTTTAATTTCCTTAGTGAGTCAAACGACTTTTTACGACTTTGTTTCAAAAAAATCAAATTCCCACAAAATTACTCGGAGTAATTTGCATCAACTCTTCTTTAATTTTATCAGAAACTTCAAGAGATGAAATGAAATTATGAATCGCATTTTTGTCAATCGTTTCATTAGTTCTGGTTAAACCTTTCAACGCTTCATATGGATTTGGGTAACCCTCTCTGCGTAAAATTGTTTGAATGGCTTCTGCTACAACTGCCCAATTTTTCTCTAAATCTTCGTGAAATTTAGGTTCGTTCAATAGTAATTTGTTCAATCCTTTCAAAGTGGCTTCAAAGGCAATTAATGTATGTCCCATTGGTACACCAATATTTCTCAAAACTGTACTGTCAGTCAAATCACGTTGCAATCTTGATAATGGTAATTTAGCTGAAAGATGCTCAAAAATAGCATTTGCCATCCCTAAATTACCTTCTGAATTTTCAAAATCAATAGGATTTACTTTATGTGGCATAGCTGAAGAACCAATCTCTCCCGCTTTGATTTTTTGTTTGAAATAGTCCATAGAAACATATGTCCAAATATCTCTATCTAAATCAATTATAATGGTATTTATCCTTTTTAAACAGTCAAAAAATGCTGCAAAATGATCGTAATGTTCTATTTGAGTTGTTGGAAAAGAGTGGTGCAAACCTAAATTTCCTTCTACAAAATCACTTCCAAATTTTTTCCAATCTATCTGTGGATACGCCACGTGATGCGCATTGTAATTTCCAGTTGCTCCACCAAATTTAGCCGCAAAAGGAATATTGAATAATAAGCGCATTTGCTCTTCTAATCGCTCTACAAAAACACCTATTTCTTTACCTAGACGAGTAGGAGAGGCCGGCTGACCATGGGTTCTTGCCAACATTGGAATATCGCGCCATTCTACACTCAACTCTTTTAATTTGGAAGTCAATCCAATTAAAGATTGCATATATACTTTCTCAAAAGCTTCTTTTGTTGATAATGGAATAGCTGTATTGTTGATATCTTGTGAAGTCAATCCAAAATGGATAAATTCTTTATATTGTGATAACCCCAATTTTCCGAAAGCTTCTTTGATGAAATATTCAACTGCTTTTACATCGTGATTGGTCGTTTTTTCGGTCTCTTTTATCCAAAGTGCATCTTGCGTGGAGAAGTTTTTATAGATGTTTCGTAAGCTTTCAAACATATCCGGATCAATACTTTTTAACTGAGGCAATGGAATTTCACACAAAGCGATAAAGTATTCAATTTCAACTAATACACGGTATTTAATTAATGCTTCTTCTGAGAAGAATGGCGCTAATGAAATGGTCTTACTTCTGTATCTTCCGTCTATTGGAGAAACAGCATTTAATTCGTTTAAAGTAGTCATTGTTGTGATGTTTTTTGAAAGTGCAAATATAAAGAATTGTTTGGTTAAAATAGGTTTTTAGGTCGTTGGAATTTTTTTATCCCTTAAGTTTAAATCGAAAAGTTTTTAAAACTCAAATTTGTTTCTAAATTTACCTAAAATACTTGAATAATGATTGACATTGCCTACTTAGAATTTCTTGAAAATATACTTACAGAAAACCGGAAGGAGCGTTTTTTGAACGTTCTTAAAAATAGAACGAATCACTTTACGATTGTCGTTGAAGATATTTTTCAAATGCACAATACGAGTGCGGTTATGCGCAGTTGCGAGGTTTTTGGTATTCAAGAATTGAATGTTATAGAGCAACGATATGGCAAAAGTATTGATAAAGAAATTGCTATGGGTGCTCAAAAATGGGTAGATATTAGTGCATTTGATAGTATTTCTGGCTGTGTAGCTTCTTTAAAAACCAAAGGATATCAAATTATTGCCACGACACCGCATGAGAATGATTGTTTGATGGATGATTTTGATATTTCAAAACCGAGCGCTTTGTTTTTTGGAACTGAACGCGATGGATTATCTGAAGAGATTTTGCAAAAAGCAGATGGTTTTCTAAAAATTCCAATGGTGGGGTTCACTGAAAGTTTAAATATATCAGTTTCTGCGGCAATTATCATTCAAAATTTAATGCACCGACTTCGAAATTCCGATATAAATTGGCAATTATCCGAAGAAGAAATCCTTAAAAAACGATTGCAGTGGGCTAGGAGTTCTATAAAAGATATTAAGAGAATTGAAGCGAGATATTATAAGGAAAATAGATGATAGACGAATAGATAATAGACGAATAGATAAAAGACAAATAGATAAAAGACGAATAGATAAAAGACGAATAGATAATAGATAAAAGACTGATGATAATATATTTTTTGCGTGTCTTAGTGTGACCTTTGAGCTCCTTGTGAACCTTGCGTAATACTTTGCACTACTTGCGGTTAAGGCTCCATCAACCCATCATTTTTCTTTTTCTAACCAACAACCAAATCACTATTGGCGCACCGAAAATAGAAGTTACAGCGTTAATTGGCAAAATAATTTCTGTGCCTGGAATTTGGGAAATGATATCGCAAACCAACATTATAATTGCACCAAAAAGTAAGGTACTCCAAAATAATATTTTGTGATTACTGGTTTGAAATACTAATTTGGCAATGTGCGGAACGGCAAGTCCAATAAAAGCTATAGGTCCTGCAAAAGCGGTAATACTTCCTGCCAATAAACTGGTTGCAAAAATGATAATGTATTTGGTTTTTTTGTAATTCATACCAAGACTTTTTGCGTAATTCTCACCCAATAATAATGCGTTTAACGGTTTGATGCTTAAAACGCTTAGAAGTAATCCTAATACTACACAAAAACATAATATGGCAATGGAATCCCAAGATAAATTCCCAAGATTTCCTAAAGACCAAAAGGTGAATTTCTGAAGTTGTTCGGCTGTACTGAAATAAGTTAAACTACCAACAATAGCGCTTGTTAAACTCCCAAACATCAATCCAACAATTAAGATTGCCATTGTATCTCGAAGTCGTTGTGCAATGGCTAAAACAGACAATAAAACCAAGAAACTACCTGCACTTGAAGCGAGTATGATTCCGTATGATGAAAGGAAAAATACCGAAAGAATAGGAGGTAAAGAAGTAGCGCCTAATATCACAATTGCAACTCCCAAACTGGCTCCTGAACTGAGCCCTAAAACATAAGGACCTGCCAATGGATTTCTGAATAATGTTTGCATCAGCAATCCGCTAATTGAAAGGCCAATTCCTACTAATATCGCTACTATTGCTTTTGGTAATCTATAATTTAAAATGATGTAATTCCACGATTCTTTGCTGCAAATTCCGTTGATAATGCTATTGAAAATGTCTTTTATAGGAATTGTAATGGAACCCAAACTAATATTAAGTAAAAACAACAAAACAACCCCTAAAATTAGAGATGAAAAAAGTAAAGTGTTTTTATTTTTAGTATTCAATTTATTCTAATTTTTGAAAGAAAAAGGGTTGGTAATTGGGCAATAATTCAGGATGAAATATCTTTATTAAATCTTTCAAAACCAAATCTGGACGAGCAGAAGCCAATTCAAAATATACAATTCCACCTTTTGCACCTTTGTTTATCGCATACGAATATACTTTTTTATTTTTGAAACTCGAAAATTCAGTGTAATGGGTATTACTTTCACTCATTTGCTTAAGCGAAGAAAAATTGCCAGGAGCAATCCAAAAAGTTGCGTTTTGAGCTTTGTCTAAAATGGTTTCAAAGGGCAAAGATAAACTTCCAAAACCTTTAGTTTTTTTCCATAAATAATCGGATTTTGCATCTTTCAAAAACACAGAAACCCAACTTTCACCTTGCGGAACATACCATTGATCTTGAAACATTGCACCACTAAGAACGGTTGGTTTTTGAGTCGTTTTTTCAACTAAAGACATAGCATTTTTGTAATTATTTTCAATTGTTGTAAAAAGGACATTTGCCTTAGCGTCCAATCCGTATAAAGCGCCAAAAAACTTAATCCATTCTGCTTTTCCTAAAGGTGATTGCTCCGTCCAATCGCCATTTATCAATACTTTCAGGCCGCTTTTTTGTAAATTATCAATCGTTGGATTACTGTTATTGATTCCAAAACTTACAATTACGTCGGGTTTCATATCAATTAAAATTTCGGTATTTAAACTTTCGTTGATTCCTACTTCTCGAACTTTTCCGGCATCAATTCTTTTTCTGGTTTTTGCAGATGAAATGAAATTGGTACTTGGAAAACCTACCAAAGTGTTTTCAACACCCAACATTTCAAGCGATGGAATATGGGTTGTAGAAGTTACCACAACCGATTGAATGGGAACAGAAATCACCGTAAATTGCTTTAAACTTTCAGGAATAGTTCCATTTTTTTCTTTTAAAACATAAGTGAATCCAACTGTTGCTTCGGGCCAAGGTTTTGTAATTTTCAGTATTGAATAGCCGTTGTATTTATAAATTTCTAAACCTTTGGCATACTTTACGCTATTGGCGGAAGCCGAAAATGAAACTAAATTTTCATCATTAATTTGTTTGCATCCCAAAAGAATAAAAAATAAGAAACAAGCGAAAACGAGAAGGAAATTGGATTTCATAGTTTTACTTAAAAAGTTTTACAAATGTAAAAGTTATGTTTGTTTTATTTACGGAAAACTAAAATAATATTAAAATAACGGAATCAAAACCCTATATTTGCATCCGTATTAAGGTTGCTGTTTTAAATTTTAAAATAGCATTAAAAGGGAAACAGGTGAATAAAATCAATTTTATAAATCCTGTGCTGTTCCCGCAACTGTAAGCTAATAAGCTTGTTGTTCTCTACAAAACCACTGCCACGCCATGCGAGGTGGGAAGGTCAACAACAAGACGCAAGCCAGGAGACCTGCCTATTACGTCGAGTATCAAACTTTCGGGAAAAAAGGTTTGGGTATGGTAAATTCTATACTTTTCTCCCCACTTTATTAAATTATTATTAACGTAAAATGAACAAAAAAATGATTCGCTTCAGTGCGTTAACATTATTATTGGCTATGAACACTTATGCACAAGAACCAACTCTAAATCAACTTGATGAGGTTGTAATTTCCGATTCTAAATTTGCTTTGTCAAAAGAAAAATCAGGAAAAGTGATTGTAAAAATTAATGCTGCCGAATTGGCTAAAAAACCAGGACAGTCTGTAGCCACAATTTTAAGTACCGTTGTGGGACTTGAAGTCAATGGAAATCAGAGTAGTGCGGGTAAAAATTTAGGGTATTATGTACGTGGTGGAAGAAACCGTCAAACCCTAATTTTGATTGATGGAATTCCAGTTTCCGATGCTTCAGGAATAAATTTGGATTATGATTTGCGATTAATTCCTATTGAACAAGTGGAAAGTATTGAAGTGATGAAAGGTGCTGCAAGTACACTTTACGGTTCTGGAGCCGCTACTGGAGTAATAAATATTACATTGAAAAAAGCTAGTAAAAAGGAAGTTACGGGGAATGTATATACTAGTTTAGGTACGCAAACAACCGCTGAGAATACAAATTATATACCTCAAGATTTTAATCAAGGATTTGGTTTGAATGGAACTGTCGGGAAAATTAATTATTTGGCGACCTTAAATAGTGTTGAAACCAAAGGGATTTCTGAAGCAAAAGGCGTTGATTTTGAAGAAGATCATTTCTCAAGAGTAAATACGATGGTTAAAATAGGTTTTACTCCTACGAAAAAATTAAATTTAGATTTTTTTGCAAAATACGATAAATTCAAAAATGATTTTGATTCTGGTTCTTTTGCTGATAATTCCGAAAATTTTTATATTTCAGAACAGTTTAATTTTGGCTTTTCTCCAAAATATAACTATGGAAATGGAGAGTTTATTTTCAATTCAAGCCTTAATTTGATAGAAAGGGAAGAGTTTTCATACGGAGGTTTTACAAACTATAAATCAAGAAACGTTAATACAGATTTTTTTAATAAGCATAAAATTAATTCAGAATTATTTATTGTTTCTGGAGTTCAGTTTCAATTCTATGATATGTCAATTTCGAGTCAGTATACTACTATTACAAATGAGTTAGCTAAAATTAACATGATTGATCCTTATGTTAGTTTTGTGTACAATTCGAAATCTGGATTTAATGTTAACCTAGGGGGTAGGCTGAATATCCACAGTGATTATGGAAATCATTTAGTTTATAATATTAATCCTTCGTATAATTTTAAAAACATTCCTTTAAAATTAATTTCATCTTTTAGTACAGCATATATTACGCCAAGTTTGTATCAATTACATGATGGTTATGCGGGTAATTTGAATCTAGAAGCTGAAGACAATTCAACACTAGAAGCAGGTTTTGAAATTAAATTACTTAATAACAAACTTAATTTTAATTCAGTTGCTTTTTACAGGGAAGAGAAAAATGCCATAGAATATTATTCTAATCCAATTACTTATGATTCAACTTATTTTAACGCGGAAGGGAAATATAACGCAAAAGGAGTTGAGACAACTGTAGCGTACACTATTTCAGACAACTTAAATTTCAACGCTAATTACACCTTTAGCCAAGTTGAATCCAAAGCGGTGAATAATACTTTTGCAGAAACTAAGGCTAATTTATATAATCCAAAACATAAAGTAAATGCAAGCATAGATTATCAATTTTCAAATAGAGCTTATCTAGGAATTAACTATCAATATTTGGATAAAAGAGATGGTTTTTCGGGATACCCACCTCAAGTATTTGTTTTAGATTCTTATCAATTGTTAAACACAACAATTAAGTATGAATTGATTAAAAACAGATTGACTATTTTTGGATCTGTAATGAATATTTTGAATGAAGATTTTGAAGAAACTTTGGGTTATAATACCAAAGGTAGAAATTTTAAAATTGGTTTGAATGTGATGTTTTAAATTTCAACTTAATTCTTTCCAAAACCCCAATCTATTGTTTAGGTTGGGGTTTTTATTCGTATCAAAATAAATTTTTATTGTACCTTGTAACAATATTAATACATCATCGTCTTTCTTTTATAATAGCCTAAATAGGAGTCAATGAATCAAAATGAGTTTGTAAAGTCCATTATGCCATTCAAAGACAAACTTTTTCGTCTTGCCAAACGATTGTTGGTAAGTACCGAAGAAGCCGAGGATGCAACTCAAGAAGTAGTATTGAAACTCTGGAATAAAAATGATGATTTAGGAAATTACAATAGTTTGGAAGCTTTTGCAATGACAATGACTAAGAATTATTGTTTGGATCAATTGAAATCGAAAAGAGCGAGTAACTTAAAATTGGTTCACGACAATTACACCGATCGAGAGCCAAGTTTACTTAAGAAATTAGAAGATAAAGACAGTTTGGACTGGGTTGAAAAAATTATCAATCAATTGCCAGAACAACAACGAATGATAATTCAAATGAGAGATATTGAGCAATTTGAGTTTGAAGAAATTGCAAAAATATTAGACATGAATGAAACGGCAATTCGAGTAGCATTGTCAAGAGGAAGGAAAACGATACGAGCGTTTATGTTAAAAACACACGATTATGGAATCAAATAGAATAGAAATAATTTTAGAAAAATACTTTCAAGGAGAAACGAATAGTGCCGAAGAATTAGAATTAAAAAAATACTTTTCTTCATCCGATGTTGCGCAGCATTTGGAACACTACACGCCTTTATTTGTTTATTTCGCTGAAGCAAAAGAGCAAAAGTCTTCGCATGAGTTACCACAAAAAACTAAAAAACATAATGTTATGTGGTTATCAATTGCGGCTTCTGTTGTAGTTTTGCTTGGAATTAGCACTTTTACGTATTTTCATTCGACAACTGATAAAGAAGATTTAGGAACGTGTGAAAATCCTGAAGCCGCTTTCGCAGCAACTCAAAAGGCGTTGGCTTTATTGTCTGAAAATGTAAATGTAGGAATAGAAAGTGTGGAATATATTAACGAGTATGAATACTCAAAAGACTTAATTTTTAAAAACAATTTTAATAAATAGAAATCATGAGAAAATCAATAGTAGTATTAGTAGTTATGTTGTTGCCAACGTTCTTTTTTGGACAAGCAGCATTTGATAAATTTGACGGACAAGACGACGTAACATCGATCATTGTAAACAAGAAAATGTTTGAATTGATGAGCAAAGTAAAAATGGATGCTAGTGATAAAGAAGCACAACCGTATTTAAATTTGATTAGAAAATTAGACAATCTAAAAGTGTTTACCACCAATAGTACAAGAGTCGCAGCGGAAATGAAAGCGACTTCAGAAAAATATATAAAATCTTCAGGTTTGGAAGAGTTGATGCGTGTGAATGATAACGGTAAAAACATTAAAATCTCAGTAAGATCGGGATCTAACGATTCGCAAATTAAAGAATTATTGATGTTTATGGAAGGAAGTTCTAAGGGAAATGAAACGGTTTTGATGTCCTTAACGGGTGATTTTGATTTGAATGAAATTTCGGTATTAACGGATAAAATGAAAATTCCTGGTGGTGACGAATTGAAAAAAGTAACAAAAGGTAAAAAATAACCAAGATGAAATACATTTATAGTCTTGCCATTATTGGAAGTTTTTTATTGTCAAGTTGTAATAATGAGCCCACTTTACAAAAGTACTTTGTAGAAAATACCGAAAACAAGAATTTCATTGCTTTGGATTTATCACCAAGTATTTTGAATATTGATCCTACGAAATTAACTGCGGAACAAAATGCTGCCTTGAAATCCTTTGATAAAATGAATATTTTAGCATTCAAATTAGATGCTAAAAACAAAGCGGAATTTGAGATAGAACGCGCTAAAGTAAATGAAATTCTAAAGGATGAAAAGTACCAACAATTGATGAAATTTGGTTCTGGGAAAGAAGGCGCTTCTGTGAGTTTTGTTGGAAGCGACGAACATATCGAAGAGTTTGTATTGTTTGCGAATAAAAAAGAAAATGGTTTTGCGGTGGTTAGAATTCTCGGAAAAGATATGAATCCAACGGGAATTATGACAATGATGTCGGTGCTTCAAAAGGCAAATATTGATTTGGAACAATTGAAACCGTTGCAGCAATTGCTTGAAAAATAAAAAGGTTGAGGTTAGTTATTAAGAAAAAAGCGGTCCAGTTTCGGAACGCTTTTTTTATTTTTTAAAGTGTCTTGTCCTGAAATAGCGATACACAAAATTCATCGTTATGGAAAACAACCAAGAAAGCCGCTATGTAAAGCGCACGCAAAAAGACTACACAATGTCTTTTA
>Ga0209107_10001820_pt1 | contig 11918 bp, 9 predicted proteins | sample LakErihyJuly2011_2_FD_187460 | JGI IMG/M metagenome (GOLD analysis project Ga0209107, IMG submission 187460) | Freshwater microbial communities from dead zone in Lake Erie, Canada - CCB hypolimnion July 2011 (SPAdes) (version 2) | ecosystem: Environmental > Aquatic > Freshwater > Lentic >... | reverse complement strand
TAGTGTTGGTGGTAATATCACAGCCAACGTATCTGGATTCTCAATTGGCTATAGAGATTTACCACAAGTCACTGCTGGTAATGTTACCCTAGCATTAACAGATGCTAGTAAACATTTTTATGCTAACACAGAGGCTCCAACAACGATTACTGTGCCAAGCAATGCCAATGTGGCATTTCCTTTAGGAACGACCATAGTAGTTATCAATAAAGGTTCAGGTAATATTTCCGTGGCTAAACAAGTAGAAGTTGGCATGTATCTAGCTGGTAATTCAACATCAGCCATTAGAACCTTAACATCATATGGTATGGCAACGTTGGTAAAAACAGAAACTAATGTTTGGTTCATTAACGGTACCGGACTAGTATAATGACTGGCATAACAGCAATGATGGCGGCTGGGGCATTTAATCTTGCGAGTGTGTCTAGTGTATTACCTTTATATTTACGCACAAGTGGTGCTACATCTATGGCCATTAGTCCGGATAAAACTAGAATAGCGTATTTTTTAAATGACATGTCGGTTTGGGTGTTTAATACCTCTGATTTTAGTTTAGTATATGCAAAAACAGCCACCTTGCAAATTGGAACCAGCGTTTATAGTACAGTTGGCGCATTTGATTCCAGCAATAATTTAGCTCTGGCTCAAGGTAGTTATACATCGCCAGCCGAGGGAGGATTCGCTAACAACACCATATCCTTTGTCCTATACAATAGTACAGGAACAAGGGTTGCATCCAGATACAGCAGGGCTACAGCAAACAATCTCATCCAAGGCATGACTAATGCCTTCTTTGCCAATGGCTTTTTTTATGTCTCTGGAAGAATTATAAATGCTGGCAGAATAATTAAAAGATCCGCAACTGATCTAGCATTCTCGGCTGATTTATTGCGAAATAGCTCTCAAGTTTATGCCTCAGTTAATACGTCAGAAAATAAAGCATATAGTATAGTTGGCGAATCCCAATCGTTCAATAATGTGGCAGTCACGGATCTATCTACAGGTACTAATACATATAGAAGGCATGTACCAGCCACACAGTATAGTGCTACCTATGCAAACGTTGGTGCGGTATCTAGTTCAAATTCCAACGGGTCAACTCAGTCCTGGATGGCATCAAATTATCTGGTGGAAGAAAGACTAGAAGGAGATTATACTATAACATCTTTCACGGAGCAGTTCATCATCACCGGTCTTACAAATCCAAAATCCTATACTTTTATATCAAATATTTCTGCTAGCAATACAGTAGTTAGTTGTTATGCCATATATCATAACAGTCTCACAGCTCTGAAACAAGCCAGTCAATATTCAGGGGCATGGAATGATTTTGACACTAGATTAATTAATAATAGTGTAGTTTCCGATTTAAGAGATAATCTTGTGGTCATTGCTGGTATGTCATATATGAGATTAGAAGAGCCATCTACATCATACTATTACACTGGTGCACATATAACAATATTTAATACGTTAACAAATCAAGTAGTAGCATCTGCTGTTTGTACAAGCCCTGTATCTTCTACAGACGTTGAGACGGTCTTAGATCTTGTTGGAGTCACCATAGGAGGTACACAAAGTTTTTCTCCAACGTTGGCAATAACCAATGAATATTTGTATATAGGAAAATACATTATGCAAAGGCCCCAATCTAGTTCAGCTCTAGCGACCACATTAAATTTTATTGGCGGTGCTGGGTTAACCTGGAGTGCTGCAACAACCACTGTTAGTTCTGTTGCAGTAACAACAACAACGCCTACATTATCGGCTGCAACCACTACCCAAACCGATGGTTCATATACCCCAACAATTACTACATACACACCAACCCCAACAATCAACAGACTTCCAACGAGTCAACTACAATATGATTATGTTGGTACGGGAATCGCTGTTTCAAATCAGACTACATATACATTTAATAATATTCCTTTAGGTGCTGAAGATCCAACACGTAGAATTTATCTAGTGACTATTGGAATTAATGCAGTGGGTGGTAGAACTATAAATAGTGTTACTTTTAATGGTGCTTCAACTACAACTTTAGCATCGGCAGGAAGTACTGCTCAACCGTTTAGGCATTCCGTTATTTCTGCTCCAACTGGGTCTACTGCAAATATTGTAATTACTTTTTCAGGTAGTACAACTGCTGGTGGAGTTGCACTTTATAGAGTTATTAATCAACGAACTGAATTGAGTTCAGTTTTTATTGACAATACAACAAATAGTGCAGTCACTAATACTGGTGCCAGTAGAACTATGAATACTGAAGCTGACGGGTTTGCACTTATATCACTTACTACTAATTCAGATATTTCAGCTAGTTTAGCAACAACCGGATGGAAAGTTGACGATGGTTACACACAGGTGTTTTTTGGGTCAAGCAATACCCTTACTGCTGCTGGAACTACAACTTTTGCATACACGCAGCCAAGTGCCTCATCTAGATTTTCTGTTACAACTTTAAGGGCATAGGGATAATCTGCTGTAAATATCAACCTGTATCACACAAAATATCCACTCTCGACTAAATACTACTAACAAACACATCAAACGCCCTAGGGGATATGGAACCGCAGGCTGTAAAAATAGTGTAAAAATTATTATTGCGGAGCTAACCCCATGTCAGTCTTAACCAGAATTAAGAATAATCAGATCACTGATTCTACCATCCTTGCTAATACCAAGATAGTACCAGGATCTATAGTAGGTAGTTTATTTAATACTAACCTAACAATGACCAGTGATGTTACTATTACTGGTAACTTAACTGTACAAGGTTCTAGTACATACCTAACAGTTGCATCTACCAACACCTACGTTAACGATCCATTAATTGTATTAAACAATGCGTTTGCAGGTACAAATACCTACGACATTGGTCTAGTTATTAATCGTGGTAGCTTGACTGACGTAGCTTGGATTTGGAATGAATCCAATGACAGATTTGAAGCTACTTTCACTTCAGAAAGTGGTACTACATACGGTACTATCAACAACAGTGGTTATGCCAGTGTTAAGGTTGGTAATATTGCAGTTAATACTCTATCAGACACACGTGTACTATTTGTTAATTCTGGCAACAACATAGTAGACAGTTCAGCATTTACCTATACAGCTAACATTTTAACTGTAAACAATTTTGAATTTAATGATAATAACAACACTATTACTCTTTCCGCAGGTGGCAGTGGCAATATTACCATTAACAGCCCAGGCGGCCTAGTAGACTTTTACGATGCTATTTTAGGTAATATTGCTGATCCAGTTAATAACGGTGATGCAGTTAGCCTAAGTTACTTAAATAGCCAAATTTCTAGTGGCGTAACTAATATTCAATCAGATGACACCGATGTAACTATTATAGATGATGGTATCGCAACCGGAGTTATCACAGCTAATATCGATGGTACACAAATACTTTCAGCTACAGCCAACAGCACAGCATTCTACGGCACTGGCAGTTCTGCAAAATTATATGTTGATAGTCTTAATTCAAACGTTGGTGTAAATTCTACTCTATACGTAGGTGATGACCTAACAGTAGCCAATGGTGGCATTGTACGTGTTTTAGATACTACTAACAGTACAAACGTAACCAGTGGTGCATTGCGTATAAGTGGTGGTGTTGGTGTAAGTGGTGACATTTATGCAAATAATATCACAGCAACCAACAGCCTATCAGCTAGTACAGTCACAGGTACCTTACAAACCAGTGCTCAACCTAACGTTACAAGCGTAGGTAATCTAACTAGCCTGAGTGCTTCAGGCACTATTCAAACTACTGGTGTAGTTTGGGGTAATACTGGTATTGGTGGTACACTATTAACAGCCGCACAACCTAATGTTACAAGCCTAGGTAATTTAACTACATTAAATGTAACTGGAGCAACCACTGTTGGTGGTAACCTAACAGTTGATGGTAACCTGATAGTCAATGGCAATGTAACATACATCAATGCCAATAACCTAAACATCAATGACAGCCTGATTTATCTAGCAGATGATAATCCAGCTGATAGTTTAGACATTGGTTTAGTCAGTGCATTTACAAATCCAGGATATCAACATACTGGTTTTGTGCGTGATGCCACTGATGGCGTTTGGAAACTATTTGCCAACGTAGTACAAGAACCAACAGAAACTATTAACTTTACTAATGCTACTTACAGTCATTTACAAATTGGTAATTTAATTGCTAATAATGTAGGCGGTACTTTAACCACTGTAGCACAACCTAATATCACTAGTTTAGGCACACTTTCAGCATTAACAGTAAGTGGTAACGCTACTGTTGGTGGTTTAAAAGGAAACTTAAAATTCTACTCCAGCGGTGATGCATTCTCGGGCGAAATTAGAACAACAGCAAGTACGCTAGACTTCTATAACGAAGATAGCACAAAGATGTTTGGATTTGAAGCTACTCAGAACTGGACAGAATTTACCAGACCACTTGCTGTAACTTCATCACAATATATTGCTGCAGTAAAAGTAGACGCTAACGCTATTGGGTCAGCACAAAATCTAGTATTATTATCAGGTAATACTGCAAATGTAGTTGTAGGTACAACTTCAAGCAGTCCAGAACTTATAGTTGACACTGGATTAGTTTATGCTAATGCTAACGTAAAAATTACTAAGACTTCAGCTACTACATCATACAACACAGGTGCTTTAGTAGTAAGTGGTGGTGTAGGCATTGACGGTAACGTCTTTACAAAATCTGGTCATCAGTTTGTAATTGGTGAAGAACTAATAACTTCAACAGTTAGAGGTAATCTAGTAGCCTATTCACCAGCGCACTTTTTAGTAGACCATAATGCTAACAGTCGTATGATTGTTCAGAACATCAACAGCGGTTCCAATGCAAGTATGGGTATAACATTTGTAGCTGACAACGGCAGTGAAGATGGATTCTTCTTTGATATAGGTTTAAATAACAGCACCAGAGACGATGGCATGCTTGGACCAAACGATGCATTCTTGCATGTGGGTGGTGGTAACCTAATGTTAGGTTCTCTAAGCCCAGAACAATATATTCATTTCCATATTGGTTCTATGTCTAATGTATCAAGTATGGTACAGGAATTAAGTCCAAATGGTGTAATGATTATGAAAGACACCATTTCTACAGACCACCATACAGGTGCATTGGTAGTAGAAGGTGGTGTTGGTATTGTTGCTAATTTAAATATTGGTGATGGTGCAGTAATTAACTCACACCAATCACGCCAACCATTTAGAGTATATGGTAATATTGCTACATCATTGATTTATGCAGACAGCATATATGACCATGTGGTTATTGGTGGTAGTAACGTAACAATTCAACCTGGTGCAACGCTAAAAGTTAATAGCACATCATCAATGATGATTCCAGTTGGTGGCACAGCAGATCGTCCAGGTAATAGCGGCAATGTTGACGTAGCAGGTATGTTACGTTACAATAGTTCAACTACTAACCTAGAATACTACACAGGTTCAGAATGGAAAATTGCAAGTAACGAATCTAACTTTACTTTAGTAACCAGCCAACAGTTCAATGGTAATGATTCTAACGTAAACTTTACTTTAGGTAATGCAACAACTACAAATAGCTGTGTGGTAGCAATCAACGGTATCATGCAGATACCAAGCACAGCATATACTATTGCAGGTAACTTGCTAACATTTACTGAAGCTCCTGCTACAGGTGACGTTATTGATGTTAGAATTATGACCATTACTACAACTGTGGGTGACCTAGAAAGTCCAAATGGTCTAAACACAGTATCACCAACTAACGATGATGGTGTTAGATTCTTCAGTGGTACAACTAGTGGCAACAAGACTCTAAGAGCTACATTTGGCCCAGCTGGTATGTACAATCTGTTAAATGGTACTAAGACCAGCTATGACCAAACAGTAACAAATATTGCATCATCAGCTGCTGCAGTAGTAATTGATCAATTCTCTACATCAAGCTATTCTACTGCCAAGTATATTATTCAAGCCAAGAACGGTGCTAATAAACTTGAAAGCATGGAAGCATTGGTAGTAGCGGAAGACGGTAATGCTAGTGTAGTAACATATGGTATTGTTAACAGTCATGGTGCATCTATGGGTACACTAAGTGCTAACGTAGTAAGTGGAAACTGTCGATTATATTACACAAGTACTAGTTTGTCCAATAGTAATGTTAAAGTAATGACAACCTATATTGTTTAAGGATATTCATGTTAAAACTAACTAAACGCTATAGAACAACCTATACAGGCGAAGATATTATTGTTGAAAGAACATTAGATAAAGGCAGCTGGAGTCAGGTAATTGAAACAGTGCCAAATGCAGTTATCAACAGTCAGATATCAAACCAAGCAGTGGTATTAGGCAACGGCACTAGTAGATTAGACATGGATCTAAGACCAATTAAAAATCACAGAGGCGGTCTTCTTGGATCAAAAGCTCTACAAACTTATGGCTGTAATGCTTTATATAGAGATTTTACTCCTGATTTTTTAGTTGCAAGTGGTAATGAAATAGTAAACGAAATAGCAATTACAAGTTATCCAACAGATAATATTGTATATACTAGTTCATTAAACATGCTAGCACATCCTAATAAATTTTATCTTGTTCCACATGATCCCTATGCTGATGCTGGAACAACTGCGGCCTATATTGCTTGTTTTGATGGCCATAAAAAGATTTTTCTACTAGGCTTTGACAGTCAAGAACCAGCAAATTACAACAACAACATTTATGCTGGTACTAATGCCTACGATAGTAAAACTACTCAAATAAATCCTAGCAAATGGCATGCTAATATGAAACAATTGATGCAGGTCTACAATGATGTGGATTTTATACTAGTACACAAGTACAAAGGTCAACCAATTCCAACTGCTTGGAACGGTATTACAAATCTTAGACAGTTAAATCACCGTGAATTTATTATAGAAGCAGATTTATAATATCTGCTCTAGAACTCGAATCTTAGCCATAATTTCATCAAAATTAACTGTACGCCAGACTCCAGGATGTAAAGGTCTTGGATAATCTTCTAGTGCTACCCAACAATATCCGCGATGTTCTTCGTTTAATACAGGAATAAATTCCTCTGCTACAGGAATAAGAAAAGTATGATAGGAAAAGTTGTTGTTTTCTGTGGTAAATTTTTCTATAGGTATTACTTTAACGCTGTCAAGATTAATAGATAATTCTTCTTGTATCTCTCTACAAAGACTATCCAACAGTAGTTCACCAGATTCAATCATGCCACCTGCTAGTCCCCAGGTACCAGCATACTTGCTAGAATTTCTTAGTAAAAAAAGATATCTATGTGTAGACACACTATAGATGAAAGCACCAACACCTTCTAAAGAACGAGAGTCCATTCTCCGTTTTTGTATTCGCCTTCCCAGCTTTTCACCCACTGATTGAGATTCCATTTATATTGAGTTCCAGTATTAAGATTACTTACATATTGTACATTAGTTGCATTTGCACTGTCAAATGCCACGGTCCAATGAGTGCCATTATATTCAATAATGTCATTGGCATGAGCTACTAAATCTGATCCGTCTGATCCTCTCCACGCCGCAGGTCCATCACCTGCAGGACTATCCCAACTACCAATATCATGTAAAATTAAATATCTTGTGCCATTGGTAGCAGATTGTGCAAGTGATACAGCAGTGTCTTTTTTAGGGTCAATAATAGCGCCTATAGGATCTAATGTATTTGATGGATACGTGTCAATATCAGCATTAAAAATTAATAGAGTATCATCAGTAGGATGATAACTTACAGTACCAACTGTTTCAGTATAGCCGTCACTGTTTAATAAACGAATCTGACTGATGCCGTTTTGTATTACGCCATAGACATTTATTAAAGCAGGCCAACTATCAGCAGTGCCAACTTTAGTGGGTGTTTCTAATGTAGGTTCTCTAGGGTCTTCAACATCTTGAACTTTTAATAAACGTAAACTGTTACCAATTAATAGTACACCATAATCCATAGGTGTAAAATATTGTTTATTGCCTAATAGGTTAGTGCCGTCATAAACAGCATTATCTAAATCACCGTTGCCGTCATGTATGCTGGCAATAATTTTTTGTATAACACCTAGTTGTTTAACTTTAGCTGGAGCCGAAATCCAAATTGGTAATTTGAAAGTTAATGTAGCTACGTCAATGGGGCTATCTGTACCAACAGGCACACTTCTTGATGTCCAGGTAGGAGAATCTAAAAATATACTGCTAAGACTAGTCCAATCAATATAGTTATCTGTACTTTGAATTTCCAATGCTGGATTAAACAATATAATTAATTGTTCTAAAAGTTGCAGTTTTTGCTCGGTGTTTGATGTCCATATATCAACTTTAAGTTCTAGTGTATAAGGCACAGGCATCAGTCTTTCTATGGTAAAAGCATTACCTTGCGTAGCTTCATATTCGCCGGTTTCTTCATTAAATGCACGTTGACGTATGTGCATCTTGCCAATAAAGTTAGGTTCTTGTACACGATCTCTATCGTAGGTTAATCCATTAATGTATACCGCCATAGCAGGCACAGACGGCATAGTATTTTCTGTGTTGCCTTGTAGTATGGCCATGACCTGTCTACTACTATCTCCGTAAAAAACAGGCACACGTTGATAAGTTACTGATCCTTGACGGTCTTTACCAAATTCAACTTGAAATCCACTGAGTATACGAATAAACTGTTGGATAAATCTTCGTATCTGTCCATCATAGAAAAAACTCTGCATGTTAATTATCCGCCGAAGGTCTTAATGCATCACTTAAACTTTGTCTTTCAGTGAGTGCTTGTTCATAAATTGTATATTCTAATACATCATTGTTGGATAATGTATTGCTGACAGTGAATGATAAATTGCCACTGGTATTAGCTTTGGTATTGTTTATAATAGTTTCATTAAGTTTGGTTTTTATTCGATATGACGCATCGTATACAGTTTTAGTAACCACAGTTTTTGTGCTTAATGTAAATGACGATGTGTGTGCATTTGCTATTGGAGTATAACTGCTGGAAATTCGAATAGCGTCCCAGGCTAGTGCACCAGTATATCTGACACCGCTGTTATTAACAAATGAACTACGTTGAGTAGTGTTAGTTGGTCCTGGGGTTAGATTAGTACGCACAGAGTCCTCAATTTTAACCCAACGACGTCCGTCATAGCGGAATAATCTATTAGGAATATAATCTAAACGTAAATAAAAATCACCAACTGTTGGAGTACCAGGGAAACTAATACCTGCTTGTACTGTGTGCCCATTAGGTAGTGCACCATCGCCAGTTAGGTAACCTTCTATTTTCTTAGGAGTGTTTGTTATACCGGTTGTAGTATCGCTACCACTTTCGCTGGCATCTTCTGACACAGTGCTGGCATCTAAACTTTCAGGACCTGCAGGATAACCAGTTTCAGTAACAGGCACAGTATATAATGAGCTAGTATCATATCCACTGGCAGGAACCTCTGCTTCAGCCTGCGCTACTATAGCATCATTGACGCTAATAAATTTATTATAGGTACTGAGAATTTCTCCAAGGGTATTGTCTTGCCCGTCAATGGTACCATCATTATTTGTATCGCCTGCAGCAATTTGATTGAGTATATCTTTATATTCTTGACTGTCTACTAACGGTTGTAGTTTAACACGCCACAAGTGCGGCCACCAAGTTGGGCTAAATCCTTCTGCTGATTTAGTTGCATCTTGAACTACGTAAAAACGTTTGAGTGCAACCGAAAGATCTTCATTTAATGGATAGTAATCTTTGAGATGAGGTAATTCAATTACGTCACCAATCATGAGTTTACGGCCCATATTCTCAACCATTTCATTAAGATGTACAGTTAAGAATAATGTATCACCGGTTAAAAATAAACCAAATTGTGTAAGGTCAAAATCGTTATCATTTAAACGATACATACCTCTTAGTACATAGATGTCTGGATCATATTTTCTATCTCGATTTTCTAAGAATAAAAGATCCTGTATATTAAATGGACTATCGCTAGCATAGCTAGGTTGGGTTAAATCTGTATAGAATTTTAATTGTGTGCCTGCTGCAACGGCAACGGTGGTCGATACATTTAAGTTAATTGTGGTAGATGTTTTTGTAGCTACAAATGCGCCGTCAGGTATGCCAGTGCCCACGACATACATGCCTAACTGCAAAGATGCAGTGTTAGAAAATACTAATTCTGTTCCAGCAGATGTCTGTGCAGAAGAAATAGATAGAGTAAAACTCTGATCTAGTGCACCAATATATTTGTGAACATGTATGTCTGTTCCACCAACTGTAAATTGTTCTCTGATATTGTTGTCAAAAAACTTATAATCGTTGGTATGATTTGGTCGCCAAAGGCTTAAACGAGGCATTACTGTATCCTATATTATCTTAGTATTTATCTGCATTGACAGACCTTTGGAAAGTATGTTACAATTAATCATGACTGAAATTACTACAAGTTTAGATTGGGACAAAGTTAGCATAGACTTAGAAAATGCAGCCAAACGTCTAAAACGCTATGGCCCAGAAATGCTAAAGATGAGCTCGAATATTGGAGTGATAGTAAAACAACTGTCAGAAGAAGAAATTAACTGTCGTAGACATGGCCGTCAAACACGCCAACACCAGGAATTATTAACCAAAATCAACGAGGAAATAGCTAATTTTGAACGTTATTTAACTTTTGGTGTGCTATTAAGTGGTTGACTTTTTACCAAAATCTTAGTATAATGTTAAATATGAATAAATTAATGCCATTTAGACACTGGGTTCAATTAAAGTGGTATGAACACAAAGACGAAATTTTTCATTGGGAACACAGAAATACAGATGAATTACCAGAAATATATTTTAAAAAATATAGATGGTATTTAAAAGCTCTTTATAAACACGAGATGAAACAACAAAATGTTTAAAAATATTAATTCTTTTTCTTTTATCTTATACACAGCAGTAATTATAGCAATTTTTTCATGGGTGTTGGTACTAGACAAAAAATCAAATAGCCCACCTAAGATTTTTGAAAATCGAAGATCACTTGAAGAAATTATGCAAAATACAGAATACAAGTACGATACTATTACTAGTAATTTTGATACTGAATTTAAATCTAGTATTCATCCTATAGAGGAAAAACATGGCAATTAAACTTGATGGCGTAAAAAAGAAAACCAAAGTCAAAAATATCAATTTCAGCGATGAAAAATATACAGGCACAGAACCCACGTGGGATTATGATCGTGCTTTAATTTTTTCAGATGATGAATTTGATCATCATCTACGCAAGAGTTTTCGATATTACAATTATTACTACAGTTCTAAAGACCTAAAGAAATATGTAGTAGCTTGGTTACGCCAACACGAAGGTGATTCAGGAGTGCATAAACTTGATAAACCCACTATTGACCTATATGCCCGTTCAGCTGACCATCTTACTCCATTCACAGTCTGCGCACTAATCAAATCACATGAACGCGGTATGCCACTACGTGATCGTCATGTAGAATATATCCTTGACGCTGTAAAGCGTGTGTTATTGCTCAAAGCAGACGAAGAAGTTGAAGAAAAACTACAAATAGATAAACCCGTCATAAAAATGCCTACTATTCAAGATCGCTTGAACGAAGTAGCTAAAAAACATATTCTTTATTTTGAAATTCTTGAAGATATGCTATTTGCTGGCGAAACAGTGGATCCTAAAGCCTACGAATACCTAGTTAAAAATTCTGTGCCGCAGGTTATTATCAGTAAAATTCAAGCAGTATTTGAACCACGCTATAATGAATTAAAAGAAGCACGTAAAGGCGAAGATGAACAGTTAAAAGAAGGCTACAGCTTCATGAAAGCCGCAGACTTTAAACGCTGTGAAGCGTTTTATGACAAGATATTTCAGGACT
>Ga0209107_10001819_pt1 | contig 11920 bp, 11 predicted proteins | sample LakErihyJuly2011_2_FD_187460 | JGI IMG/M metagenome (GOLD analysis project Ga0209107, IMG submission 187460) | Freshwater microbial communities from dead zone in Lake Erie, Canada - CCB hypolimnion July 2011 (SPAdes) (version 2) | ecosystem: Environmental > Aquatic > Freshwater > Lentic >... | reverse complement strand
CTAACTAATTTCACTTAGTTTAAAAATAACCCTCGTCGCGAAAGCGGCGGGGGTTATTTCTTTGGTGCAGGGGGAATATCGCCGATCTTCTTGCGCATCTTTTCTACTGCAGTAAATGGTGACTTATCAGTGCCGGCTTTCCAGGCATCTAAATATGGCCATGGATATAAAACTCCGCGTCGCACCCACCAAATATTTGATTCAACCGGCGTCGGCCAGGAAATTCCAAAGTGCACATGTGGCTTAGTGCCGCGCGCAGAACCAGTTGCGCCAACGTAAGCAAGTGTTTGTCCAGCAACTACAACTACACCAGGTTCGATTCCAGGTTCGATACTTTTAAAGTGAGAGCCGTAATAACGAACTCCGTCGTCACCAACCAGAGTGACTGATAAGCCACCGCGGGTGTCGCCAAAATTATTTTTCCAACTCCACTTATCTTTCGCAGAAACTTCAGTGATCGTGCCACTAGTCGGTGCTACATATTTACAACCAGCTTTTGCTTGAATATCAGTCGCTTGATAATCATGGTGCGCTTTTGCATAGGTGGCTTTGCAACCAACAATCGGAAATGCGTAAATTGGGGCAGCGTTTGCCACCGTGATTCCAATTGGTGTACTTGTTGCCAGAACGGCAAGGGCAATAAATAGTGCCGATTTGATCCGCATATCTGGAATTCTAGGTGCGGCCTAGCGGAAAGTTTGGGAGATCATTCACTCGCCCACTATTCTTTACCTCTCAATTGATCAGATACTGAGAGGTTTCTGATTACTAGGGGCGGTAGCTCAGTTGGTTAGAGCCCAGAACTCATAATTCTGTCGTCGTCGGTTCGAGCCCGACCCGCCCCACCAAATTTTACTCGGTTCAGCATTACTATTTCGCATGACCAAAATCGCGATTATTGGCGCAGGCTGGCGCTCAGAATTCTTTATTCGTATTGCTCAATTGCTACCCGAAAAATTGGAAATAGTAGGCGTAGTTGCGCGTAAAGATGAAGTACGAATCGCTTTAGCAGAAAGGTTTGGAGTCCAGACTTATTCTTCGATAAGTCAATTGTTAAGTAAAAACAAACCTGATTATGCGATTAGTAGTGTTTCATGGGATTCAAATCCAAGTGTTGTTGAAGAATTAGTTAGCGCTGGCGTCTATGTCCTCTGCGAAACACCGCCTGCGCCAACCCTAGAAGGCTTACAAAAGTTATGGGCTGCAGTTGGTTCATCAGGAATGGTGCAAGTAGCTGAGCAATATTTAAGTTTGCCTGGTCACTCTGCTCGCTTAGCAATTACTAAGTCTGGAGTAATCGGTGATGTAACTTCAGTTGAACTTTCTTCAACACATGGATATCACGCAGTCTCGATAATGCGTGGTTTCTTACAATCTGGTTTTGAGCCAACCACAATAACAACTCGACAATTTCAGGCACCACTTGTAGATCCACTATCGCGCAATGGGTTCAACACTGATTTGAGCCCAAAGAATGCAAAAACTACAATTTCACTTATTGATTTCGGTTCTGGAAAATCAGGTGTTTACAACTTTGTAGATAACCAATGGCATAACCAATTGCGTCATCGAAGAATAGTTGTGCGCGGTAGCAGAGGTGAAATAGTCGATGATTCGGTAATTCGTTTAATCGAAGGTCCCGCAATTACAACTTCTCGGATCGAAAGATATCAATTGGGATACGACTTGAATTTGGATGGATATGACACAGAACATCTATCTTTTGATGGCAAAGTAGTTTTCAAAAACCCATTTATAGGGCTTCGATTTATGGATGAAGAGATCGCGATTGCCACACTTATGGTCCAAATGGCTGATTGGATCAACGGAAATGACAAAGCCCCTTACCCGCTAAACGAGGCGTGCCAGGACCACTTAGTTTCATTGGCCATTGATGAATCGATAGCTTTAGGCAAAAGCGTCACAACGCGAAAACAGGATTGGGCAAGTTAAGCGTAGGCTTGAATCTGGCCTATTCAACTGCCCAATACATTGGATAATACTTTTATGAGCCAAGCCCAGAACCCGATCTTGCCTGGCTTCTATCCAGATCCATCAATTATTCGAGTTGATGATGATTTCTACATTGTGAATTCAAGCTTTGAATATTTTCCAGCAATTCCAATTTGGCACTCTCGCGATCTGGTTAATTGGCGACAGATCGGAAATGCTGTTGATCGCGCAGATCAAAGCCTTGATTTAACTGATGTTGCACCCTCTGGTGGCGTTCAAGCAGCAACTATTCGTCATCACAATGGTGTTTTCTATATAACTTCTACCCGTATTAAGCGGCAATGGCCAGGTTCTGATTATCACTTTGTTCTAACTGCTACAGATATCAATGGGCCATGGAGTAAATGTCACTTCATTGAAGGTGCCTATGGCATCGATAGCTCACTTTTTTTCGATGGTGACAACGCTTATTTCTTGGCGAATAGAGATAGTTCAAATCCTAGGTTTGAAAACGATGCCGAAATCTGGATCAGTGAAATTAATTTAGATACTTTTGAATTAGTCGGTGAAAAGTACACACTTTGGAATGGTACTGGTGGCATATTCCCCGAAGGGCCCCGCATGTATAAACGAAATGGTTGGTATTACTTACTAATTGCTGAAGGTGGAACGCTGCATTTCCACACTACTTCTATCGCACGCAGTAAAAACGTAACTGGTCCATTTGTATCTAGCCAACGAAATCCAATCCTTACGCATAAGCATTTGGCGCGGGAATATCCAGTTCACAATGTTGGTCATGCCGATATGGTCGAACTAAAAGATGGCAGTTGGTGGGGCGTTGCCCTTGCCTCACGCCCACGTGGTGGTTTCTATGATGGTGGAAATGTTAAGTGGTCCTTCGGTGGCTACTACCGAAACTTAGGTCGCGAAACCTTTATCTTTCCAGTCACCTGGCCGGCTGATGATCAGAGCCCACTATTTGCACCAGCTACTGGTCGAGTCGAAGATACTTACGAAGTAACTGGTTTGGCTGAGTTTGCCCAAAGTGATGTGGCCCGAGATTTCACTGCCGAATCCTTAGCCATTAAGTGGGTAACCATTGGCAATGAAGAGCGCAAACACGTCAATTTGACTGGCGATAGCAAGCTATCCCTGGAGTTACAGGACTCATTTGAGAATACTTTTCTAGGTGTTCGCCAAACCGCTTGGAAATTCAATAGCTCTTTGACCATTGATTTAACTGAGTTAAAGGAAGGCGATGTAGTCGGGCTGGCTGCCTACATCAAAGAGGGTGCATATCTTTCACTCGAGATTAAGCGAACTGAGAACTTTGAAGTGAGCGTGCAAGCGGCGTCAGGTAAGCAACCAACTGCATCGATATCCACCGAACTATCAAAACTGAGTATTGAGTTAAGTGGAAATGATCAGGATTACACCTTCAGCGCTCCTGAATTAAGTTTTTTACACACTCTCGATGGCCGCGAAATCTCCTGCGATATGACCGATTCACATACCGGCGTAATGATTGCTTTAATCGGTAAGAGCGATAACAAATCTGTAGTGCAACTCGAGAACTTCCAGATTTCTTAGACGCTCTTTAAAAACTTTTCTAGGGCGAGCCGAGCCAGCACTCATTTCTCCACGCGTTGGTGAACTTACTAATTAAGTTTAGCTTTTTAGTGATGAATAATCTCTGGCGCGAATTGCTGCAAGTGCTGCCTTTAAACATAACGCCACAGCGCTCAAAGCATCTAATGGTGGGCCTATAACTGCCACGCAAATTATAAATTTTATTCCCAAAGCCATTAGGCAATTTCTCTAAAACGATTAAATTACTCACAATTATTTCTAGGGCTACCCCTAACCATTTGGGTAGCCCTAGATAGGGAAGTCGGCTACTTTTAAGTATGACTTTCCGAGTGCTGGTAATTAATGATGATGCATTCGAACTTGCGACTCTTAGTGCAGCACTTCGCTTACACACCATAAATGTAATTGGCGAGGCCAATAATTTAGCAGTAGCAGAGAATTTATTTCGATCACTGCAACCCGAAGTATTAGTAATTGATATTCAATTTGATGGTCAAGAAGCAATTTCACTTGTCAAGAGATTGCGAAAATTAAATCCGACACTTGGCATTGTTATGACTACAGCTTGCCCAGATATCCGTTTACTTGGGATCACAGCAAAAGATCTGCCAGTTGGGTCACAATTGATTCTAAAGAAATCAATTAGCAATTTGGAAATCATTTCTACCTCAATTCGTAAAGCAATGGAAGTTGCGGAAAGTAAGAGCCCGGCTGCTTGGGTGGATAGTAATGGCTCACTTCATGATAATTCTTTTGCCTCAGTTTTAAGTTCTATGACAGATACCCAAATTGAAACTTTACGGCTGGTTGCTACTGGCTTAAGTAATGCAGAGATTGGCCGCGTTCGATTTGTTAGCGAGAAATCGGTCGAACAAATCGTTGCGCGTATTGCGGGACACTTCGCAATTACGCCAGATCGCACCAGAAACCTGAGAGTTTTAATTGCAGGCCACTACTACAAGTGGATCGGCGCGCCTAGACACTAGAATTCCGAGCATGGATCTAGCCGAATTACGCCAAGAGTGGAACTCGGTTCTAGATCAACTCGAAAGCATTGATCGCATTGCTTGGATATCTTTCTTTGATGCCCGGCTAGCCGAATTCGATGGCCAAACGCTGCACTTAGATTTCTCAGATAGCCGCAAGTTTGGCTCGGCCCATGAATACTCGGAAATACGTGACCGACAGATCGCAACTCTTAAATCAGTAATCAATCAGGTACTTGGCATCGAAATCGAAATTACTCTCCTATGAAAAATAGGCTAATCGCCATCTTGGTAGGCATTTCAACAGTTGCGCTAACAATTTCGCTACCGATTGCCGAGGCTGCTACTTCTAAACTCTCAATGACTGTTAAGCAGACTCCAAATGTAATTGAGCCGCTATTAACTTTTTATGGCGCTTTAACGCCTAAAAAATCAGGGTTGGTTGTGAAAATACAGAGTGAGATAGATGGCAAATGGTCAGATACTAGATTTAGCACGAAAACTACAAAGCTTGGAACTTGGAAACTTGAAACAGTTGTAACGGCGCAAGATTCGGTAATTAAATATCGCGCCAAGACTACGGTCGGAAGTAAAACGATTTATTCAGTAAGTAAAAAAATTACTGTAAAACCAGCAGCCCAAATCTCTGAAACAGACCCGGTAGTTGCAGTTGAAGCACTCGGGCCAGGTGGGCGCATTCATGGTGTTGATATCTCAAGATGGCAACATCCCTACGGCAAGCTAATTGATTTCACCAAAATGTATTCGGCTGGCATTCGCTTTGCCATGATTAAGGCATCTGATACTCGTGATGAAGCAGATGCTCTAGCTCTTAAATATTTGTTGATTGATCGACCAGCGGCTCAAGCAGCTGGTATTTACACCGGTTTTTATCATTATGCGATTTTGCCAAACACCAGTGATCGGGCTGCCATTATTCGCGATGCAACTGCTCAAGCTCAAAAAGTTATTTGGCGCGTATCAGCAATCGGTGGGCTGACAGCACGCGATTTACCATATGCACTTGACCTTGAAAATAATTGTGTGAAGGTAGCCAGCAACGGTAGTTGCGCAACTTATGCAACTAAAAGTTCAGTTACTTTGTGGGCCGAGACTTTCATGGAAATTCTAAATGAAAAACTTGGTCGTAAGCCTATTTTCTATTCCTACCCTAGCTTCCTTGAAGGTGCGATGTCTAAGAGCACAGCACTTAATAAATACCCACTTTGGCTGGCGCAATACTCAATCAATCCATTTGATCCAATTAATCAACCGGGGTTAAAGCCTGCTGGCTGTTACGTGCACTCCTGGACTTCTAGCGCATGCCAATCACAATGGATTATTTGGCAGTACTCATCATGTGGAATCGGCACAAAATACGGAGTGCCCAGTACTCGAGTTGATCTAAATGTTTTCCGTGGCACCGCACAGAATTTTATTGATCTAACTGCCGGAACTTGGGTACCAGATCCGATTGACTTAATGCCAATTAATGAAGCAACCACAATGTTAATTACTAAACAAAAAGCTACTGATACCAGCAAAGCTGTGACCTTCAGCGTCGGAGTAAATCGACCTGATGGTTCGCCAGCTGTTACGGGTACTGTGAGCTTTGTATTTGATCCACTTGCAGTCAATAAACCAAAACTAACCCAAACTGTTACACGATCCGCAAGTGGTCTCTGGACTCTTTCAGTAACAGGCTTCACCGCTGGAAGCTGGGCTGGCTCAATTCAATTCACCGATCAAACTAAAACTCATGCAACGACTCAACTGCCAGTCACCTTTGACTTATTGCAAGGCGTAGCTCCTACGCCAACACCAACTAATAGCGCTACGCCTAGACCAGCCACCGATGGTTGTAAGTATCAAATAAAGAATTAAAGTAGCCACATGAGCGAAAGATTCATTGGCAGCCTAGATCAAGGCACCAGCAGTACTCGCTTCATGATCTTTGATCACGCTGGCAAAATTGTTGGTCAGCACCAATTAGAACACCGCCAGATAATGCCGCAAGCAGGTTGGGTCGAACACGATGCTGCTGAAATTTGGGCTCGCACCCAAGAGGTAATAACAGGCGCGCTTAAACAGGCTGGGATCATTGGCTCGCAACTAGCTGCAATCGGAATTACCAATCAGCGCGAGACTACGGTGGCTTGGGATAGTCAGACTGGTAAGCCACTTTCCAACGCAATTGTTTGGCAAGACACCCGCACTGCGGCTTATCTAGATACTTTCAGCGCAGAAACAAAGGCTGAAATAGTCCATAAAACAGGCTTAGCAATTGCGCCATATTTTTCGGCTAGCAAAATTAATTGGTTTATGACTAATGTTCCAGCAGTTCAAAATGCAGTCACTGCACAAACTGCCAGGTTTGGAACCATTGATTCTTGGTTACTTTGGAATCTATCTGGTGGCGCACATGGCGGCGTGCATTTAACCGATGTCACAAATGCCAGCCGCACTATGTTGATGAATCTAGAGACGCTCGACTGGGATCAGTCGCTACTAACTCAATTTGATATTCCATTTTCAACCCTTCCGCAAATTAGATCTTCTGGCGAAATATACGCAACAACAGATCCAAACGGTCCTTTCGGAACTGCAGTGCCGATTGCCGGAATTCTGGGGGACCAACAAGCTGCAATGGTTGGTCAACTTTGTTTCGCACGTGGCGATTCTAAAACAACTTATGGCACCGGAAACTTTGCACTGTTAAATACTGGCGATGAAATTGTAAGATCAAAAAATGGACTCTTAACAACTGTCTGCTTTAAATTCGGTGATGAACCTGTTCAATACGCACTCGAAGGATCAGTTGCAGTAACTGGCTCCGCCATTCAATGGTTGCGCGATCAACTCGGAATAATTTCAAGTGCCAGCGAAATAGAAAATTTAGCTGCTTCAGTTCCAGATACCGATGGGGTTTATTTTGTACCCGCATTTTCAGGCTTATTTGCCCCTCATTGGCGCAGTGATGCACGTGGCGTAATTGTTGGGTTAACTCGCGCAGCTACTAAGGCACATCTAGCGCGGGCTGCCCTTGAAGCAATCTGCTATCAAACTCGCGAAATTATGGATGCTATGTCAGCTGACAGTGGAGTCACATTGACTCAGATGCGAGTTGATGGCGGAATTACAAATAACGCGCTTTGCATGCAGATGCAGGCCGACATCTTAGGTATCGAAATTTCGCGGCCAGTGATCGTCGAAACCACTGCGCTGGGGGCTGCATATGCAGCTGGCCTAACCGTTGGGTACTGGAAAGATCGAAATGAAATCTCTGGGCAATGGAAAGAGTTTCATCGCTGGCACCCAACATCTACGCAAGCAGAACGTGAGAAAGGCTTTGCTAACTGGTGCAAGGCGATCGAGCGAACTCTGAATTGGGCACAGTAGACTTCATTTCATTATGAGCGTTGCAAAGTTGCCAGCTGATATCACTCGCACCGATCGCCAAATGGCCGATGGTCGCACGATTCGCTACTACGACACCAAAGGGCAACGTCGCGATGCGCAAGATAAACGCCCCGCTGAAGCGCAACCACAAATTGGTGAACTTCGTTATGACGCACTTGTTGGTGAATGGGTCGCCGTTGCTTCGCACAGACAAAATCGTATCTTTCTACCGCCTAAAGAACTTTGCCCGCTCTGCCCCACCTCTGAAAACCCAGGCGAACTATTAACTGAAATTCCAGAGTCTGATTTTGAAGTCGTTGTTTTTGATAACCGTGGGCCATCTTTTCGCCCACCAGTTGGAGATTTTGAATTACCCGAAGCGCTAAGCACGCAAACTGCCGAAGGTCAGACTGCCGGTAAGTGCGAAGTTATTTGTTTTGCCGCAGATCATGGAAAATCTTTAAAAGATTTATCGCCGTCACAAGTCCGGATCATTCTAGAAGCTTGGAAGGATCGCGTTCGCGAGCTATCGCAAGCAAGTTATATTGCCCATATCGCCCCATTTGAAAATCGTGGCGAAGAAGTTGGTGTAACGCTGTCTCACCCACATGGACAGATTTATTCATACCCATTCTTGCCACCGCGTGTTGAGAAAATGTTGGCTGCAGCTCAAGAACATAAAGATCGCACGGGGCGAGTATTAATAGATGATGTGGTTGCTCGCGAAATTAAAGATGGCGAGCGCATAGTTGCTCGTAACGAGCACTGGATTGCCTTTGTGCCATACGCAGCGCGATATCCATTTGAAATTCATGTAGCTCCACTTAATCCAGTTGCTGATTTAGCTGAACTAAATGAAGCCGCTTCAAGTGCTTTCCCTGAGATTGCTCTCGAAGTATTAAATCGACTAGATGGTGTATTTGGGATTGAAATGGCCTACATCGCCACTTGGCACCAAGCACCGGTTCGAGTTGGCCGAGATGTCATGCGGCTGCATTGGCAGATTACTAGCGTGCGTCGCCAGCCAGGTAAATTAAAGTATTTAGCTGGTTCCGAATCTGCCATGGGTGCATTCATCATGGATCTAAAGCCTGAGCAATCAGCCACGCAATTGCGTGAAGTTAAACTTTAATTAACTGGCGTTACAGATAAAACTTCAACGCCGCCAATTGCGGTTAGTACTTCAATCAAATCACTTGGGTCAGAGCCCGGCACAGCAACAGTAATGTCGTCATAACCCCGGCCATCTTCAGACTTCATAACAACCAAGCCCCGAATATCGCCACCAGCAAATCCGATTGCCGAAGCAACCGCGCCTAATGAGCCTGGGCGATCTGGAAGAACGACTTGCAATCTGAATTGAGCCATGGCTAAACCTTACCGAAAAAGTATTTCGTAGGCGTTAACGCCATTAGTTTGAAACTGCTTGTCCGAGAGTTACCTTAAATGTCTTTAGACCGCCGTTGTTTGGCAGATCCACTATGACGGTAATGGTGCTGCCAGGTATAGCCGCACGAATGCGCACGATCGCTGAAACATCATCGGTGATTTTAAAACCTTCAATTGATTTGATAATTGAGCCGGCTGGAATACCAGCTCTTTCAGCACCTTCGCCTGGGCTTAATCGAAGAATTTTAGCGCCGATTCCGGTGTAAGCCGTATCAAAGAAGACACCAAGAACGGGTCTGGTTGATTTGCCGGTTGAAATAATTTCCTCAATTACACGCTTGGCTTCATTAATTGGAATAGAAAAACCTAAACCAATTGAGCCGCTAGCTGAGCCAGATGAAAGAGTTGCAATTGCTGAATTAACTCCAATTAACTTGCCACTGGCATCTACTAACGCACCGCCCGAATTACCTGGGTTGATGGCAGCATCTGTCTGAATCGCATTTACATATGATTCAAGTCCAGTGCTTCCGGCTATCACGGGACGATTTAGTGCTGAAACAATTCCTGAAGTCACTGTGCTTGCTAGCCCTAGTGGCGAACCAATCGCGATAACTGGGTCACCAACGCTTACCTTTGCTGAATCCCCCACTTTGATTACCGGCAGATTTCCGGTCTTCACTCTTAACACTGCAATGTCATATGCGATATCGCGACCCACAATAGTTGCTAGCAAAATATCGCCATTTAATAATTCAACTTCGATGGTTCCGCTGGTAACCGCATCGTCAATTACATGGTTATTGGTAATAATGAAACTTTCAGTAGAACTAGTTTTATAAATTGAGCCAGAACCTGTGCCGCCACCGGTGCGAGTTGTTACAGCAATTGAAACAACAGAAGGCGTAACGGCTGAAGCAACTGATTTGGCATCAATTCCGGTGCCTGAATTTAAATTAACCAAGGTGCGCGAGTTAGGGCAAGTACCGTTAACCGCTAAATACATTGCCTGAGTACTCTTGTTAACACAAGCTTGCACTGTGCCCGAGTTTGAAGTTGAAGCTGTTGCAATTCCGCCTGTGATTAGCGCTCCAGCGATAAAGCCAGCCACTACTTTTTGGGTTCCTTGGAATTTCATCTTTATCCCTCTCATGCTAGAACTACCCAGTCACCGGTTACTTTAACTTTGACTGCTGGAAGTGAATCAAGAGCAGGTCCCGTGATAACACCACCATCTTTAAACGGATCAAACTCTGCCCCATGACAAGGGCAGTACAAGCTTTTCTTTGAATTCTGATAGCTCACTGTGCAACCTTGATGGGTACAAGTTGCTGAATATGCAAAGACGCCAGTTTTAGTACGGAAGAGAATGGCTGGCATGCCGTCGCTAAGGGCAAACTGATGCGTTTCGCCAACATTGATTTTTGCTAGCTCGATAATCTGACTAGACCCAGAAACTGTTGTGTTGGGTTTTTCGGAAACTTTTGTAAACGTTTTGCCAACTAGTGCTGTGGCGATTGCGGCCAAACTTAAGGCGCCAATGCGAATTGCGCCTCGACGATCAAGTGCGATATCTACAGTTCGGCGGTTGCCTACCAGCGTTAAGAAATAAACTAACCAGAGAATTGCATATGCCGTATTGCTGGCCAGGAAAAATGGTGAAACGTAAAATGTGCTAGCAAGCCAAAGAATGATTGAGGTTAAGAATCCACCAAAGGCCGCGCTCGTTGGTGCAACCCATAACAAGGTAGCGATGCCAATTGCAAATTCTGAAAATATTACAAAAATACCGACCGCAATTGCGTGATCACTTAGATTGTTAAAGAGCCAACCAACTGGCGAATTAGTAGAAAAGCCAATCAATTGATCACCAATAAATCCGGTGGCACCTTTAGTTAAGAAACCTGGGTCTGTGGCTTTATCCCAACCGGCATAAATCCAAGTAAAAGATAACCATGCGCGCAGAACTCTGATTGCCCAACTTTGAGCACGCCAAGAGTCGGCGATGCCCTTCTGGGTCATTCTGCGGTAAGCCATGTGAAAAAACCTATCTCTAAAGCACTGAGAAGAAGTCCAGTTTAGGCTGAGAATCCGATTAATGCTCCCTGACTTGGATTCGAACCAAGAACCTGCCGGTTAACAGCCGGCTGCTCTGCCATTGAGCTATCAGGGATTGTGAAGACCAAACTCTAGCGTAATTATTGCGATCGGTAAAAATGACCGCTGAAACCAGCCAATTACAGGCCGCCAACCGCCAAATCATGGAGTCCACGTCTAGTGCTTTCTAGCGAAACTAAAGTAGCAAATGCAGCGTTGTACTCGGCCTCATTCTCAACCGGATTTAATCGCTGCAGACTAGATTTCAAATCTGCAATAGCGCGAGAAACCGAGACTTCGCGCAATCTAGCAATAATGCTCGAAACATAATTTTGCGAGATCTCGCCATCGGTGCGAATTGGTTCAACTGAAAGCTCAGTAAATAGCGCTTTCATATTTTCATTAGTAACAAGTTCAATCGTCAATGGCCGATCAACTGCGACCACATCAATTACCGCACGCAACTCTTTATATGCCGGGTGAGTAAATGCTTCAGCTTCAAT
>Ga0209107_10001815_pt1 | contig 11945 bp, 10 predicted proteins | sample LakErihyJuly2011_2_FD_187460 | JGI IMG/M metagenome (GOLD analysis project Ga0209107, IMG submission 187460) | Freshwater microbial communities from dead zone in Lake Erie, Canada - CCB hypolimnion July 2011 (SPAdes) (version 2) | ecosystem: Environmental > Aquatic > Freshwater > Lentic >... | reverse complement strand
CTTCGCTACCGAATCATTGATCGTTGTTTAACGAACAAAGGGAAATCCTTCCCCAGTAGAGAAGATTTGCGTGAGGCTTGTGCAGATGCGTTATACGGCTCAGGAGCCGATCAGATTTCATTGAGCACCATAGACAAAGACATATGGGCCATGAAGAACGAAAGTGAGCTTGGCTACTATGCTCCTATCGAATACAACAGAACCCACAAAGGTTATTTTTACACGGAAGAAGATTATTCGATCAACGAATTAAATCTTGTCGACGAGGACATTGAGGCCATTCGCTTCGCTGCTGCTATTTTGAATCAATTTCGACATGTACCTCTTCTTTCTCAGTATGAAAGCGCCGTTGACAAGATTATTCAGCGCGTTAATTTAAATTCATCTATTGAAGAAGAAAAGCACAAAGCGTTAATTCAATTTGAAACAAGTACGGTAAGTCAAGGCAATGAGTTTCTTGGGCCCTTGCTAGAAGCCGCAAAATCCAAGATTGCCTGCACGCTGTTTTACCAAAGTTTCAAAGAGAATGAAGTCAAGCAATATTCCATTCAGCCGTTGTTGTTGAAGGAGTATTTAAATCGCTGGTACCTTGTTGCATTTGTGCCAGAACGCGAAAAGATTTTGACATTCGGTTTGGAACGCATTGTTTCCATTGAATCAAGCAAAACGAAGTTCACCGTACCCAAAGGATTTTCTCCGGAAACATTTTTCAAATACAGCATGGGCATATCTGAAAGCATCGGAAATCCTGAAAAAATTGAGCTTCGTTTTTCAACGGTTGCTGCAAAGCTGGTAGAGACGCAACCCCTTCATTCTTCACAAAAGAAAATTAAAGAATCGAAAGAAGGAACTGTTTTTCAATTTGAATTGTATCCGTGTCAAGAGCTTTACAATTTCATTCTCAGTTATGGAAATGAAGTCGAAGTCTTGAAACCTTCTTCCCTTCGAAAAGAAATTTTACGTCGCTTAGATCTCGCGATGAAAAATTATCGTTGATTTATCCTAATAGTTTCAAATCAAAATACATTGCAATAGTATCTGTGTTTGATTGAATTGCATTCAGAAGAACAAAGTCATTCCGTTTATAGAAATTCAACTGTTTTGTTTTATTGTAGGCGTCAATCAATAAAAGTCTCGATGCAGACTTCTGATTCAATCATAATTGTTATTTAGACTTTGACAACACTCGTTCTACCAAAGAAAAAATCCTTTGCCTTTCAGTATCCGAAACTTTATGTTTTTCAACATTTGAAATAGCTTGATTGAAAAGCCAAGAAGCTTTTCCTTCAATCGGTTCTGTTATTTTAATTGGATTTGCCATGTGATTACAAAATTAATATTTTTTCGAATTTAAAATCAAATTTTCAATTAGTATTTTTATACATATGCCAGTAAAACGTATAAACCTCATGCATCATCAGTCCCTCGCAGAATAGAGTGCGCATAAAAAAATCTAGAATCCTTTTCACCTCGTAAATCCATTACAATGTGAAGGCTGTGCTTTGAAGAAAATTCAAAGACAATGCAAAACCTAACACACATTCAAGACGTTAAAATGTACATCGAATCCTTCCTTCAACCACAAGGATTAAACACTTACGCTTGGGAGAACACCAAGCAAACAGCGATGGAAGTTTGGGAGTGTCATTTAAAGAACAGACCTGTTCGTAGAAACTTAAACTTCTTATGCAAGGAATTCTATCAAATGATTCGCAAGCCGAACGGCGAATACATTGTGCCTCGCAGTTCTTTTCGAACCATGTAAACCGCATTCACTGGGTTGCTCTTATCTTCGCAGTGTGAAAGCCGTTTATATCCTTTTTAAAAAAGAGTTTCAACTCGATATGCGCAAAAAGCAATTGCTTTTTGGCATCTTACTCTTTGTGCTTTCAACTGTTTTCACTTGTTACCTTTCGCTTGAAAAGATTGAGGATTCAAAAGTCCTTGCAGCGCTCTTCTGGATTGTCGGACTATTCGCGGCATTCAACGCTATGCAAAAATCGTTTCAGCAAGAACAAAACGGAACCGACAAACTCTTATACACCCTCGCCTCTCCTCGTCAAGTATGGATAGCCAAGGCGACCTATTACTCGCTGTTGGTCTTAATATTAAATCTTCTTTCGATCTTACTTTTCTCTCTCTTTTTCGGATCTGACATTTGGTCGAGAACATCTATAGGCTTGCTTCTCTTGGCTGTTTCTCTAGGAAGTATCGGATTAGGAACCGCTCTAACATTCTTATCAGCGCTTTCATTCAAAGCGAACGGCTCAGCCTCGCTTACCGTTGTGCTTGGCTTTCCTGTTCTTATGCCTTTCCTCTTCAGCCTAACATCTGTAACAGTAAACATTCTTGATGGTGCATCGTGGGAAGTCGCTTCCTTCGGAATGATGCTTCTTGCAGGGCTGTTTTTAACCACCGCGATTATGTCGTTATTCTTGGTTCCATTCTTTTGGAAGTCTTGATAATTCGCACCTTTTTTTTCATTTGTTTCCCGTCATTCGTGCTTAATTTCGCATGTGAACAATTCCATTCTTGAATGAAGCATTGGTATAAAATTTTAGGAAGTATTTCTCTCTTGTATGCCTGTACATTTTCGTTGTATCAAGCATTGGATCCAGCCTTGGTGGTTGCAGACACGACTCAACTGAGATCTGGCTACAACCGAATAGAGCTTGCGGGACATTACACGCACTTCAAAGACGCTCAAACCACTGCGGGAATTCGTGTTGGAGAGTATTATTTTCAAGGAGATGTTCAGACCATCGATAACGGTAAAATTGCCATTACCCTTGACTTACCTGATACACTTCCTTCAAACGCAATACTTTTCAAAGCTGACAATTCAAAAGATGGCGAATTAGTATTGAACCAAGCTTGCTCTTTAGGGAATATTGTTCTTGATACTGCAGCAACGGATTCATCTTGGGTAAAGAACATTAAATACAAACACAATGGTTGGAGTTGGTTTCTGCAACAGTTAAAAAATGGTAATAGGGCAATTTCCGTTACGGATATTATTCATGGTGTTGGTTTGCCAGAGAAATACACCGGTGTCGGTTTTCCGAATTTACCCATCTTGAATGAAACCATCCGCAATCTCATGTGGCACGTGCCTATGTGGTTCACCATGTTCTTCATTATGATTCTCTCTTTCTCGAACAGTTTGAAACTGTTAAATTTAAAGGAATCTTCAAACCGATTGGAGAAGATGTTAAAATTCGATATGCGTTCAACGTTATTAAATGAAGTGGGCGTGCTGTTCTGTGTTCTTGGACTTTTGACCGGTTCGTTGTGGGCACGCTATACATGGGGAGATTGGTGGACGAATGACCCGCAACTTAACGGCGCATTGGTAGTCTTCTTGGTGTATTCAGGATACTTCATCTTGCGCGCATCTATTGACGATGAAGACAAACGCGCACGCATCTCAGCTGTGTTCAATATTTTCGCATTCGTGCTCATGTTCATTTTACTCATGATCATGCCTCGCTTTGCGGCTGGACTTCATCCGGGAAAAAGTGGAAATCCAGCCTTTTCACAATACGATTTAGACAGCACCTTGCGCGCGGTGTTCTATCCTGCGGTATTCGGATGGATTTGCCTCGGATATTGGCTCTACAGCGTTCGCATTCGCGCGAAGCGAATAAAAGAAGAACTTAAAATTACAGAAGATTAATATGGACTATTTTCAACATTTCGGAAAGATGCCTGTTGTGATTGGTGTAGTAACACTTATCCTCGCAGGAATTATTGTTTACCTCGCTCGTCTTGACATTAAAGTTTCAAGATTGGAGAAGAAAATGAAAGAACAAAATCAAAAATAGATGAGCAAACTTCAGATTGTTTTATTGATTTTAGTGGCGGCTGTGTTCGGTATTATCATTGCCACATACGCAAAAAGTACAAGTTCGGCAACATTCGGAGAAGCGGCAGATCATGTGGGAGAGAAATATAAAATTGTTGGTACGTTAGATAAAAACGTTGCCATTCAAAATGATCCGGTGGTAGATGCGAACCTCACCATTTTCAATGTTATTGACGCAAATGGAAAATCGCAAGTGGTTTATCTACATCAAGATTCTGGCCGTCCACTTGGATTGGAGCGTTCTGAAAATGTAACCATAGAAGGAAAAATGAATGCAGAAGGAATCTTCCACAGCGATCACCTTCAAATGAAATGTCCAAGCAAATACAACGAAGAGAAGCACGAAATGTAATTGGTGAATGAACAATATTGAATACCTCAACGAACATCTTTTGCCCGGTCAAATCGGGCATTTTGCTGTTATTCTAGCCTTTATCGCTGCTGCCTTTTCAGCAGTAAGCTATTTCCTTTCCGTTCGAAACAACGAGGATGCTTCTTGGAAGAAATTCGGCCGCATTGGATACTTTATCCATTCGGGAGCAGTGATGGTTGTTATCACCACCCTGTTCTACATTCTCTTCAGTCATTACTTCGAATACAAATATGCTTTCGACCACCTGAACACAGAAATGCCCATGAAGTACATCTTCTCGTGCATGTGGGAAGGACAAGAGGGAAGTTTTCTATTGTGGTTGTTTTGGCAAATGGTATTGGGGCTTTTCGTTTTATTTACTGCGAAAAAATGGGAAGCCAGCGTTATGGCCGTTATTGCGCTTGTTCAAGTGTTCTTGGCTTCTATGTTATTGGGTGTTTATTTCGGTGACTTCCAATTTGGATCTTCTCCGTTTGGATTGTTGCGTGAAGCAACGGTGAACATTGGACTTCCTTGGACTCAAAAAGCAGATTACTTAAGTCTTCCATTGTTTCAAAATGGAAAAGGATTGAATCCGCTTCTTCAAAACTATTGGATGACTATTCATCCGCCAACCTTATTCCTAGGTTTCGCCTCTACACTCATTCCGTTTGCATATGCCATTGCTGGATTGTGGAAAGGTGAGCGCTCTGCATGGATGAAACAAGCTGTGCCATGGGCATTTTTCGGCGTTATGATTTTAGGAACTGGAATCCTAATGGGAGGAGCTTGGGCCTATGAAGCCCTTGGCTTTGGGGGATTCTGGGCTTGGGACCCCGTTGAGAACGCATCGCTTGTCCCTTGGTTAACCTTGGTTGCTGCAGCGCATTTATTGGTGATCAACACACGCAGAGAGACTTCTCTTTTCAGCACACTTATTCTAACAATGAGCAGCTTTGTCTTAATTGTGTATTCTACCTTCTTAACGCGTAGTGGTGTGCTTGGCGACAGCAGTGTACACAGTTTCGTAGAAAGCGGAATTCTTGCGCAGTTGTTGGTTTACTTGCTGGTATTCGTAGCCCTTTCAACATACATGATTGAAAACACGAAAGTGTGGAAGAATATTTATGCGGCCGTAAGTGGTGTTCTATTGCTTATTGCCATTGGACATTTAGCAACCGGCACATTCCCTGAACCAGCAGAAGGAGAAAAAGTTTTACCGGGTGAAGGCACTTGGATTCCAGCGTTAACCATCATCTTCATCATCTTTTCAGCGGTATACTTAGTGGTGGCCTACAACAAGAAATACAAAACGAAAAAAGAAGACGAAGAAGAATTGTGGAGCCGTGAATTTTGGATGTTCTTAGGGACCTTGGTCCTTTCGCTTTCAGCTATACACATCACTTTCGTTACTTCTATCAATGTTTGGAATATCTTCTTGGTTCCTATGGAAGGAATGTTCAATTGGATGCACACTTCATTCAACTGGGAATTTGCAAAGTCGTTAGCTGAACACAATTTCTCAGCGGCTTCGGGCGATGATCGATTCACGCAGTTTCATCAAGTGCAGGTACCATTGACCATTGTATTGCTTCTAATCATTGCAATTGGACAATGGTTGAAATACAAGAAAACTGACACGAAAAAGTTCTTGAAGTCGTTGGTTTTTTCTTTCGCAGCGGCACTTATTCTTACGATTGTTTTTGTTGCATTCCAAGAGAAGTATCCATTGCCGTTAGGCATTCTGTTTTTTGCAGGAATGTGGGCGTTGTTCGCCAACGCAGATTATGCTATCCGAATGGTCAAAGGAAAGCTTGATCATATTGGGCCTAGCATTGCGCACATTGGATTCGCTATGCTCTTGTTAGGTGCCCTAATAAGCACGGGCAATAGTTATTTCATTTCTCGAAATGTGAATGGCGACATTACGCAAGTGAACAAGGAATTTAAAAACAACGAAGACCTTTTGATTCTTCAAGGTGACACCCTGCGTATGGGTGAGTACTTCGTTTCTTTTCGAAAAAAGTACAAGGAAGGTTCACACATTTATGCAATCGTAGATTATTTCGAAGTCACTCCAGCGAACTATACCGAAGGGACAAAGATCAAGATGAACGGAGACATCTTCCGTTGCAAGAAGGGACATACTGCTACGGACAACTTCCTAAAAGACTGGTCTGAGGATTCCTTATGGACGCTTATTCCTGCGCCTACTCCAGATGAATTGCTTACCTCACAAATGTGGAATTCAGGAAAAGCTGGAAAACTTCTATTCACGCAACAACCAAGCGTGCTTATGAGTCCGAAAGGAAACAGCCGCGAGCCCGATGTCCTTCACGGATTAGGTGAGGACTTGTATTCCTATATCAAGTACATTAATATGGAGGAAAAGAAAGCCGAAGGAGAATTTAGCGAAGCGAAAACAGGAACCATTCAAATGGGTGAAGAAGTGTTATTAACGGAATCAATTTCGTTGGTGCTTGATACGTTGATTGAAGTTACTGACTTACCTGCTAGCCTTCCTGCTGGAACCAAAGCGAAAAAAGGAATGTTGTATTTGTCGGAAGGAAACAAGCGCGACTCCATTGAATTGATGAGTGTTTTGGTGAAAGACTCCCTCGCCTTCCCTGTTCCCGATGTGGAGAGCACCGTGTTCAATATGCGCTTTGCCATTCAAGAATCAAAAGAAGGTATTGATCTTTCTGTAAAAGAAGGAGGCAGCAACAAACGCGAAATGCTTATTCTTTCAGCCGAAATCTTCCCTATGATAAACCTACTTTGGTTGGGATGTTTGGTGATGGTTGTTGGAACTGTGCTAGCGATTCGCCATCGGTACAAGTTACACCGAAGATGACCAGCTTTGCTTGTCCTCACCTACGGTGATCAATCCTTCGGATTTATCGGAACGATTGATCGCAACGCGATTGATTCGAAGAATTGAACCGAAGGTTTTCCCCCATTCTTCCCCTCTCTTATCTTCTCTTACCTATTAGAAACTATCTGTTCAGCTTGGCTGACTTCTCACTTGGAAGGTTCTGAATATCCAAAATCATAAAAGCATCAATAGCGTCATTGAATTTCCGATCGCGATTGAAGGCCAAAATTTTAGCGTTTTGAGCGAGGTACTTTTTATACAAAATAGGCATGGTCTTGCCCATGGGCTCTATTTCTGAAAGTAATTTATCGAACTTACGAATCTCTCCTCTCGCTATTTGAATGAGCGCCTCTCTATCTTCCTTATTAATCGTGTTTCTAATTTTAGTTCGTGGACGAACCAACTTCGACAAAACCGGATCGCCATAATTTGTTTGCACAAACTCTATAACCAACTCTTTGGAAAGGGTTTGATAATCGTTGCTCATGGAAACAGGACCTATAATGTACTTCGTTTCTTTAAAGTTGCTTAATAGCTGAATAATACCTTCCCACAAAAGAAATAAAGGCAAGCGCTGACGCTGGTATTCAACAGATACGAACGAGCGACCTAATTCCATACTTCTGATTAAATATGGATTGAATTCGTCTTTGAACTTAAACAACGTATGAGTATAAAAACCATGCTTCCCGTAAAACTCCATTATTTCAGCGCCTCTTCCAACGCGATAAGCTCCTGCCAATTTACTGTTTGCGTGATCCCACAACACCAAATGATAATAGTAATAGTCGAATTCATCCAAGTCACGAGAGTTGTTACTTCCCTCGCCCACATTGCGAAATGCAATCTCACGCTCTCTACCAATTTCCAACAGTAAATTCGGAATGGAAGAAGCCTTCAATGCATAACACGAAAAAGGTCCATTATCGAACAATTTCGAATCCTCATTGTCATCTATTTCTGCTTGAAGAATAGATGAGTCTATTGAATCTGCAATATTCTTGACCTCTTTAAACCTCGCTCTTAAATTTTGAAACAACTTCTTCTTTACCTGAAGCTCTGACCCCAAAGAGTATACTTTAGCACGTAAAAATCTTCCTAACAATTCAGCATCTGAAATTAATTTGATATCGTCTGCTGAAATGGATTTACCTATTCGCATATTAATTTCATCACCCTCCTTCTTGAACAATTCTGAAGGCAAAGCCATGGTGCGAAGTTGCGCATTTACTTTCCCCAACAAATGAAACATGTGGGAATTCCTTCCATCGAAAAAAACAGGAACAACAGGACATTCAGCACGTTGAATCAATTTCATGACTGAACGCTGCCATTTCTTATCAGAAACATTACTCCACTTATTCTGGAAGGTACTTACCTCTCCCGCTGGGAATATTGCCAAGCATCCACCATTCGCAATGTGTTCAATACAACGCTTCAAACCGCGTTCACTTTTTAGTTGAACCACACTTTTATCGAACGGATTCACACTAAAAAAATAGGACGCTATTTCTGGAATTTCTTCCAAAAGAAAATTAGCCATAACCTTAATATCGGGTCTGCGCTTTTCTATTTGTTGAATCAGTGCGAGTCCGTCTATTGCTCCAAACGGGTGATTGCAAACAATGACACACCCACCTTCGGTTGGTATGTTCTCAAGATCTTGTCCATTAAGTTGAACCGTTATATGCAGTTCTTGAAAAAATGATTCTATAAAAGCTGTCCCACTGTTTTTTCGAATGCGATCATATAGCGCGTTGATTTTATTGAGCTTCGTAACAGAACTAAGCAAGGCTAAAAGAGGATTGTTTTTGCTCAATCCCACGGCCTTTGCTAACGCTTCTTTTGGAACCAATTTTTTCATATTCGAATTAAGGTTACATAAGTTACTTCTGTGTTTAGGTAAAGTTAACTTTTTAATATTGAACGTCTACCTTGATTTTCAAACTATACTATTTTCTTAAACAACTATATTTGACTATGCTTAAAAATTTCCCCTTCACGCCTATTCTCGGTTGGTCTGTCAGCAGATTCGATACTTTTTCGTTTTGTAAACGCAAATACTATTATACGTATTACGGCAAATTCGATCGTGATTTTCCAACTGCAAAAATAAACCAGCTGAAGTCTCTTACCACAGAAGCCCTATCTATTGGAAGTCTTGCGCACGATATCATCGAAGCTATATTAAAACGACTTCAAAAATCGACAGATGTCATCGACGAGGCACGCATGAAAAACTTCGTGAAGGCTCAGGTTCAAAAATACATGCTAGACAAAGTGTTTTCGGAAGTTTACTACAAAGAAAAAGAATCTGTCGATGAAAACTACATTGTAGAAAGCGTTTTCAGCGCCGTTATGATTTTTGTCAATTCAGAACGCTTCGAATGGGTGAAACAACTTCCTGAATCATCAAAGAAACAATGGATCATTGAGCCCGACGGATATGGGGAAACGCGCATTCAAACCGATCGTGGTGAATTGAAAGCTTATTGTAAAGTAGACTTTATGCTGCCCGATGGAAAGGACATTTTCATTCTCGATTGGAAAACGGGTAAAGCAGATGAGTACAAACACCGCAAACAACTGATCGGCTACTCCCTTTTCGCTTCCTTTCATTTTGAAAATAAATTCGATCGAATTATTCCTATACTGGCATATATAAAAGATGGCTACAGTGAGGTAATACCCGACATTTCAAAAAATGACATCGAAAAATTCAAAGACGACATGTATGCTGAAACAAGAGTAATGCAACAATTGAATCGCGATATAGAGAACAACACACCTGTAAGCAAAGACGAATTCACTCAAACAGAAAGCGAGAGCAAATGCAAATATTGCGAGTTCAGAGAATTATGTGGAAGGAATTAACCTTCTATTGAATTAGGCCTTGTAACAAACTTCCTTCGCTGCGCGAACAACATCTGCCACTCCAGGAAGAGCGGCTTCTATCAATGAAGTTGCGAAAGCGAATGGAGTATCTGTTTGTGTAACTCTGCGAATAGGCGCGTCTAAGTAATCGAAGGCATTACGCTGAACACGGTAAGAAATCTCAGTAGAGATACTCGCCACTGGCCAGCTCTCTTCCAAAATAATTAAACGGTTCGTCTTCTTCACGCTATTAATGATGCAGTCAATGTCAAGCGGACGAATGGTGCGCAAGTCAATCACCTCAACAGAGATTCCTTCTTTCGCTAATTCTTCAGCAGCCAACAAAGCAGTCTTCATTATTTTCCCGAAAGAAACCAACGTTACATCTGTTCCTTCACGCTTAATATCAGCCACTCCAATTGGAATAATGTATTCTCCGTCTGGAACCATTCCCTTGTCACCATACATCTTTTCAGACTCCATGAAAACTACAGGATCATTATCACGAATGGCAGCTTTCAATAAACCTTTCGCATCATACGGATTCGAAGGAGTAATAACTTTCAAACCAGGTACGTGAGCGTACATAGATTCAAAGCTTTGGCTGTGTGTTGCGGCCAATTGTCCAGCAGTTCCATTCGGACCGCGGAAAACGATTGGAACATTGTATTGCCCACCGCTCATTTGTAACATCTTCGCTGCCGAGTTAATGATTTGGTCAGCCGCAAGTATAGCGAAGTTCCAAGTCATGAATTCAACAATCGGACGAAGTCCATTCATTGCAGCACCAACTGCAATACCAGAGAATCCCAATTCAGCAATAGGCGTATCAATAACACGCTTAGCACCGAACTCGTCGAGCATTCCCTTCGAAGCCTTGTAAGCCCCGTTGTATTCTGCTACTTCCTCTCCCAACAAAAACACAGTGTCATCTCTGCGCATTTCTTCTGACATGGCCTCACAAATGGCTTCACGGAATTGAATTTCTCTCATGGTTCGTTTTGTTACGATTGCGAATTTAACTATAAATGTTGTTTACAAAAATATTAGTGTACTTTTTACACTAACTCACCAGTTTCTCGCTTGTAAGCGTAGACGTGTCAATACAATAAAAAATGCGCTTACCCCTACAAAGTAGAGAACGTCGCGCGAGTCAATTAATCCAATGCTCATTCCAGAATAATGGTCTTCCATTCCTACGCGAATAATGAATCGGTCGAAAGAACCAAACAAGTTGAATGTGCCCAACGACTGAAATCCAGAATACATGACAAAACTTATAAGTGCTGCAATTAAAAACGCCACAATCTGATTCTTCGTCAAGCTTGAAGCAAAAATTCCAATGCTCACATAAACACTCGCCAAGAAAATCAACCCTAAATAAGAACCCCATGTTGCTCCGGCATCGATGTTTCCAACCGGATTTCCCAACAAACAAATAGAAAGAAAATAAACCAACGTTGGAAAAATTGCAATAACCACAACCAACAATCCCGCTAAGTATTTCGCCAAAATAATCTGAAGGTCCGTAATGGGTTTTGTCATGAGCAATTCCAATGTCCCTTCCTTTTGCTCTTCTGCCAATGAGCGCATGGTAACAGCTGGAATAAGAAACAAGAACACCCATGGAGCAATGTAGAACAAGGTGTCTAAGGTCGCATATTCAGCTTCCATAACATTCATGCTTCCCGGAAACACCCACATGAACAAAGAAGTCACAATCAAGAACACTGCAATAACAATGTATCCGATTAACGATGTTAAAAACGAGCGAATTTCTTTTCTAAGTAGCGCAATCATAGTTTATAGTTCTTGCATTTCAACAAGAGTCTTGTACAACCCTTCTTGCGAAATTAGTTCTTTGTGTGTTCCCCGCTGCACAATTTCTCCAGCCTGCATCACCAAAATTAAATCGGCTTGCTGAATGGTACTCAAACGGTGAGCGATCACCAGCGCTGTGCGACTCTCCATCATTTTCG
>Ga0209107_10001814_pt1 | contig 11949 bp, 9 predicted proteins | sample LakErihyJuly2011_2_FD_187460 | JGI IMG/M metagenome (GOLD analysis project Ga0209107, IMG submission 187460) | Freshwater microbial communities from dead zone in Lake Erie, Canada - CCB hypolimnion July 2011 (SPAdes) (version 2) | ecosystem: Environmental > Aquatic > Freshwater > Lentic >... | reverse complement strand
TATATATTATTATATATAATTTATTTAAAAAAAATTAATTCGATTTTTTTATTTAAATGTCTGATTTAGAAAACTTTACAAAATTCAGTTTAGAAATTCTATAAAAAAAAGATTAAACAATGCAAAATTTCCTCAAAGAAATGAAAATTTATGAGGAGGAATATTACAAATCTCACCAGAATAATCGCTCCCAACAGTTAGTTCCGGAATTATAAAAAAAAGATGTAAAGCCCGAGGCAATAGATCACAGTTATTTTTTGCATTAAAAAAATACGGACCCTGAATACCTCCAAAGCTATAACCAGTACAATCGTTTCAATAATAACTTACGGGAAGGAGAGGCACCCCACCATTTGAACAAACAATTTCAACAATAATAAGAAATTTAATTCAATGAGTTTACACGACCTAACCAAAACTTTTTAGATGTTGAAGCCAATACAAAACATTTTTACCCCGACCAAGACCCCTTCCTCAAAAACTAAAATAAGCCTACACAAGACTATGGGAATGCTTAAAATATGTATGTTAATTATGCAAAGCCAGCCAACTTCGAGGTACACTCGATATTATTAATACTTATAGAATACTGGTACGAAAGTCATATATCCAAGAGGATTATTCAAGCCCACGGAGTAGGTTGAAAGACCATCAATGTTAACTTAAGATAGAGACTTAGCAAATGAAATTGATAAGCTAGGAGGAATAGAAGACACACTTGCTGGTACTATTAAGCCCAACCCCAAGCCCAACCCCAAGCCCAACCTATAACCCTTATAGTAATGGAACCTTCATTAAGATAATACGAGGTGGAAGCCTACAAGGAAATGATTTCATCATACAAGTATAAGGATCTGCAAATGCACTAAAACTTTTATATTTAGTAGACTTAACAAAGACCAAATCACGACATAGGAAAGCGAAATATTGACATAAACAACACAAACTACGATCCTCTATATATAGGGGATTAGCAGGCTCCTCCTCAAGTATCTTAAATCCTCATACGAACCATTTTCCAAGCACCCTGTTATGAGAATGCAATATCATAATATATAGCCCTAATAAAGAACTAAATGAATATTTTTTTTAATAATTTTATATAAAATAAAAACTATTTTTTATTATAAATTATGATAAGAAAAGAGCCTCTTCCAAAAATTTCGTTATAAGAGTCTAAAGATCATTTACCGGAGATTGCGCCTTAATCTTCGAAAATAAAAAAATTTGGCAGACTAGCTATAGCTTCTAATATGTTAGCCGACCACACCAATGAGACTAAAAAAGCATCTTAGATTCTCAGGAACATAAACTTCTATCTAAATTCAAATCTCCATAAAAAAAATAAAGGGAAATTAGAAGTCCAGGATATCTCAAGAAAAGACAAAGTGCCTAAGTAGAACATAATTATCAGGAACATCTTAGATAGGAGATAACGCATCCTAAAATCAAGCTAAAAAATCCATCCCATGTCCACCCTAAAACCCACTAGAACTATCAAGAACGGCACATTGGTGCTTCTAGAAAACACATAGCGTTGCAGATCCATTATAAACGTTAAGAGCCCACCCCTAATCAAACTGAAAACCAACCGAAAAAGTGAAAAAGAGCTTGATAAGGTGCGATTCGAGGTCGTTAAATGGCTTCTAGAGTACCGTAAAGACGTAATCCATATTCTTGATCAAAAAAAAAATATTTTCGTGGATTCTGTTGCTTATGTCGTCGAAATCAATCAAGAGGAATTCAATATGATATTAGTACATATAGGAATAGATAAAGACGATCATACTATATAATAGCGTCTCTTCTGGGTGTTTGATCTCGATGACAACGGAATTTTACAATCTGAAGAGATAGCCTACGGAATTAATATTTTTAAAGAGTTTTCTTTAGTTGAGAGAGCTTAAATTTTCTTCAATTATTGTGACGAGTTGGATAATGACTACGTGACCCCAGAGGATCTGAAGGTGTTTCTTCTAGGAAACGTCCATAGCCTGGATGATAAGAAACTGGTCAAGTTACATGCAGCGGACCTATTTAAAGAGATTCTAAGCCTATTGCCGGCATCCGAGCAGGGCATCGAAGCACTAAATTACGAGTAAATCTACAACGCCGCTATTAAGGACAACAACATCCGTTAGATAGTTGAGAAGAACACTCGTATTCACGTTTCCAACAGTAGTAGCGAGTACCTCACTCCTAGTCAGTTCCTGCTAGAGCAGAACCACTAGAGTGGTCTTTTCTACCCAGAACTCGACAACTTCTACAACGCTCTCTAAGAAAAGAGTAAAATAAAAGAATACAATTAAAATATAAAATTACAAATAATTAATAAAAAAAATGATGACGATGATGAATAATTTAATTGAATTTTCTTGTTTTTTTTTCATTTATGTAGTGCTTTCTCTACCTATCTTTAATATTTGTATTTCCTCTTCAAGGAGTTATGGATGTTATACCCATGTTCCATCTTCTCCGCATAGGGGGACGCCTTCTGTATATACCTTGGATTCTGAAAATTGCGGGGAGGGGATTGCATGTTTTGTTGCAATTACTGTTAATTCCCAGATTCGTTGTAATGGCTTACTTCCGATTGGATTTAGTAGTGCGAACCGCATTATACTGAAATAAAGGAAAGGGCTTAATTAAATTTATGCTGTTATAATGAATCTTGTGGACTAGTTTAGTAATCTAGGATCTCTTTAGGTAATGGTTCTTGGGGGATCTCAGGTAACGGTTCTTAGAAATTAGGGTAGACTTCTTGTATTTGGAGTGGCGGTGGTGCTTTTTTATGAACTATTGGGAACTTTAATGGAGATATATTTTTTTGTGGCTAAGTCTATGCAGTGGAGACATTCTCTTCTACGAATGATTCGAATTTTATCTTTGTCTAATCATGTGGAGTGTATATCGGTATTTAAGCTATTATCTCATCAAATTCAAATAATTTAATTTACTATTCAGGTTTTTTATAAAATATTTCTTCTAATTATTATGGTATACTCTGGGCCACTCCGCCATTCATCTACTCATCTATTTAAATTAGGAGAAGAATTGAATCCGATGCCGCGCCAATCATGCCCATAGTGTATTTACCTACACTATAAGAGAATATCATTATACAGATTATAGGAGCAATATGAGAATTTAAATCCTCTCCATACGGGGTCTAAAGAACCAGTACCCCTAACCCAGTCGTAATAAAACAAATGCAGATAATTCCAGCTTGCTGAAAGACCTCCCCAAATTAACTTATCCGTTCAATCTTAACACTATCCGCGTCTTTCCAAATAATCCCCTAAGCTCTAATACTACTCTCCCAGAAATCAGTTCCGCTGATAAACACAAACACAAAAGAGTTCTCTGAAATATATAAGAAAAAATTCTACAAAGTTTAATTGAGGAATCCTTCTTTTTTATATGCTTGTATCGCCATTAGGAGATCTCTAACCCATCTAAATAAGTTTGTAACTATAGCAGCTAGCGCTACTGATCCAATATGGAATTAAATCAACTCTTCCATACATTGTATTGTAACATTTTTAGGTGTCTCTTTCCATTATTTAATGTTAAAATACCAAATGGAACAAGAACTTGAAACTATAAAATCTGTTGCAGAACTCAAAAAAAGATTTGTCCATACTAGTCCACATAATATTATTACTATAAATATATGCACTCCTTTGTCAGGTGTAAAATTGCTGAAGGGTAATGCATGTGCCGTGTTAGTGATGCTGCCACATGAGTACAGATGGATCACGGTTGAAAGACACACTATGAAGTAAATATAACTCATGATGAACATTATAGTAGGAATTAAGAGAACTTCTGGCTTCTGTTCCATGTATTTAGCAGACAGGTGAATTAACTTGCATGATTTATGTATTTTTGAGAAATTTAAGCAACTGGATAGTAAGATAGTGAACGCTAATGTAGTAAAGACTACTCCCAGTTGCCAATATCTTATGGGGTTAAGTATATTATTACTAATTATATTTTTTATTTTATCACCGGTTGTGAATATATCATTATTATTTCTTTTTAATTAGGGGCGGCGAGGGGGGGGGGTAATATTTACATTTAATTATCTGAGATCAGATCTTCGTATTTAAAAAAAAAGATACTCGAAATTAAAATGCACATTGTCACAGAAAATATTATGTAAGAAAAAGCAGAACATACTGGAAATTTTTTCGCTAAATGAATCATCAAATAGCCTATCGCTAATGCCACTATCCCTGAAGAAGTAATAAGTATATAAGATTTTTTAAGATCAGATATGAGTATCAGAAGGGTCTAGATTTTCAGAATAGGTTCTACTGCCTCAAAGTAATCATTTATGACAGGCACACAGAGGTTCCCAGAGTATGCCACTGACTCATAAATCAAAAATCGGAGACTTGCATCCTCAGGGGAGAAGTTAACTGCGCAGTTCTTGACTATCGAGTTAGGATAACAATTTATATTTCCTACCGCCAATGATTTAGTAGGGCATTCTTCGACACACACAGTTATATAAAGCGTCTCCTTTTCAGGAGCTGGAAAATATATATAAGGGTAGGATATTCTGTCTCCAGACCCACACGGTTAGTGATCCGGATCATAGGGATTGTACAGCCGATCAGGATTGCCTCTAACCATCGCAATCGCAATTATAATAAGCACAGTAACTTAAAAATAAAAAATCCAACATTACTTTGTAAAGCTAAAAAACTTCCATAACAAATCTTATCAGTCTTATCCACTTTAGAAATTCTTGCTGTTTTCAAGAATTCAAGATCAAAAGTTCCTGAATGCATAAATAAAAAAATTAAAATATTATTAAAATTTTATTAAAATTTTTATTATTTAAAAAAAAACACGATAGATCAAGCTAAAATGCAGACATTACCTGGTTAGGAAGCGGATGGACTAGAACTATGTGATAAATAGGATTTTGCACCTGATTATCTCAAAGTCGGACCTAAACCAATCACCATTGATAAAACAACGACGGATACAGGTTATTTGATTATTTTTGTAGTATTCCAATTAATTTCAGTGATTATAACCATAGTAGCGCTTATCCATGGAGACCCCAATAGATTAAGTACTCCTTACGATCCAGACCATTTACCCTGTGGATCTGGGGATAGAGCTGATTACCCTTACATTTACTTCCCAGCGCCAACGATTGATACACTTTACATCACTGTATGTGTCAAGGAATGCCCAAGCGAGACATAAGTTGTGGGAGTAGTTGACTGCTTTAAAAACAGCGTAGTGACATCATGCACAGCTAATTTCTCCCCGGAGGACGCGTCAAGAAGATTTTTGATCTATGCGTCAGTTCCTCATTCCGGAAACCTTTGCCTACCCACCGTAAATAAATACATATAAGCTATCGCCCCTATCCTAAGCTCAAAGGTAATAGGACTATTTGTCTCTGATCTTAAAAAATCTTCTATGCTAATAACATTCGCAGGATTCTTAGCCTTAGGTATAGGATACGGACTAATCCATGCAGCTAGATTTAAACCCACAATATCAGCCTATACATATGTAGGTTGTTCTATATTAGGTTCCATAACCCTTGCAGTTCTATTCTTTGTTAAGTACAATACAATGATCTCGACCCAATAAATTGATTACACAGATTAATCCCAACCCTTTTCCCCCCAAGATCAGGTGAAGAATATCATATCCAATAGTATGGCTGACCCGGTACGGTTCCAATAGATGGGCATATTTTTTATCATACTAGCAGTCCTGATAATCATCTCAGCTGTTTTAAAATTCTCAAAATTACAAGAATCCATAGATCTTATCAAGGCAAGTTCTAAATATATAGAGGATAAGAGTGAGATTCTATTCATACCGGTAATCTTGTTTGGAGTAAGCTTTGTTTATTTCACAGTTTGGCTTTACACAGTAATTAATCTTTACTCTTGCGGAAGCATCTCCACGCTACCAAAGGCACTACCATTTGGGAATTTTACCCCCGACCCAGTAATCACCTATCTTATAGTATATCAATTTTTTATGTTCTTTTGGAGCATGATGTTTTTGAATCTGGCAACAGATTTTATTGTGGGAAGCGCTTGCTCGATTTGGTACTTCACACGATCATAGTGGACTACTAACGAATTACCATAAAATTTAAACATAACTAAACACGTCATATATTAGTTTCTTAGATACCATGTAGGGAGTGTGGCACTGGGTTCCATCCTTATCACCTGTTTTAAATGGATACGTGATATCCTACTGTTCTTTGAAGATACTAGAGCAAAATAATTAAAAAATTAAGATTCCTTATTCGCGAAATTAGACAAATACATGAGATGTTTCAATTATTTGTTCAATAAATTTTTTATATTTTTAACGGAAGGCGCTTTTATCTATGTATTCCTCTGTAGAGAGAACTTTTGGGTATGCTGTAGCAGGGTGACCACATTGATTTGGAAAGACAAAGATGACAGGAAAATTGTTGAAAGAATGAGTGGCTTTGGAGAATTGTACCAAGCATTGGGAATTATCTGTATATGTTTTATGACAACAATGACTTGCGTTTTGATACTTTAATTACCTTATTATAAAGAAAATTTGGATTCAGCAATTGCGCCAACCCTATTTATAATGATTATTTCTTTTATTGTTGGGAAATACACTATGGGAATATTGGGAGCCGCCGCGGATTCAATATTAGTGGTTATACAGATAGATGAAGAGATTAATGGTGGATCTGCCGTAAATTGTCCGCAAGATTTAGAAATTATTTTCAAAAAAAATATAAAATGAATATTATTTTTCGAAATATTATGATTATTTTATTTATTAATTTAAATTCAATGAAAAATGAAAAATTTACATCCATTGACTCTGATGAAGAAAGTGAGAAAGAAGACGTAGTCAGAGCATATACATCAATTACTAAAAAAGGACTTTTCAATATAAAATAAATTAAAAAGAAAAGAAACCTTAATTTCAGAATAAAACACTATTCCACGCGAGAATAATCAACAAAACAATAAATGAAAATCATTTACGATGAATTATTTGATGTTCCCTCTGAAAATTTATTTCAACAATAAGAAAACTCTGATAAATTCAACCGCGAGACCATTTCTTAGTTTCAAAGGATATCAATAAATGATAGGTCAATAGAGGCAAATGATGATATAAAAATAAATAATAAAGAATAAATTAAATGACCCAAAGACCCACAAGCTCCCATAATATGTATTATGTATTTTTTATGAATAAAATAATATAATTCATTAATTTTTTTACAAATCTTATGACAAATTTCCGATCTCATTCCACATTTCATTTATTTATTGTGTCTATAAAATTTCTAACTCAGATATGCTTTTCATAACAGAGTAATAAATCTATCTCTTAGTTTCCTTAAAATGATCTATCTCGATAAATCCTAAGATTCCTGTCATAAGGTCCAGCAAGACAGTAATTTTTTCACATTCTTCTTCGTTCTTATTAATTTAATTTATTGGGGTTGGGCTTGGGGTTGGGCTTGTGCTTGGGCTTGGGGTTGGACTTGAATTATTACTTGCTGGATTGAAATCTCTAGCAGCGATTTCTAAGAATCATTAGTCCCTTTCGTAAAAAAGCTCTTGAATGTTGTCTTTCCACTGCTTAATGCTTACAACTCATCCTTTTGGTCTCTTATCTTGGCATTAAGATCATTTTTTTTCTTCTCATAGAGGTCTTTTTAGCTGATAGATTCTATGAAGGCCTCGCAATCACGGTATTCGAAGCACAGCATATCATAAAGATACAAGAAAGGATTAATGCCTCTCTGATTGAGTAATGTTTTTCTTAGATCTTAAGCTTTAGGGGTACTCGATTCATTTGTAAAGATCATCTTCAACTCATCTCCACCAATGTATTCAGCAAAGCAAGAGCTTTCGTACCCTGGTAGTAGCTAGTCCAGAAGCGTTGATAGTTGTAGATTGTAGTTGCTTTTTTGTTAAGCTATCTCTTGTGCTGTTACTCTCTGCTACTGTAGCTGAATTTTGATCTTCCTTAACGAGCCTAACATATTCGTGATTTTCAACAAAACCTAGCTATCAATCTATTTTCCGTCCAAGCTAATAAATATTCCTTTATATTTGTTGATAATATCTTTCACAGATTGCTTTGGAAGTCTTTCTAATGTTCTAGTTAAGTCGCTATCCTTACTCCTTAAAAATATTTAAAACTCTTCACTGTCATATAGATAAGGAATAGTCGCCATCTTGTGACAAAATTAATTTAGGTGTCTTTTCCTGTCTTCAATGACTTGTTCATCTTTATTCCCTATAGCTTTCTTACTTGGTATGGGAGGAATGTAGCATCCTGGCCATCTTTAAACTAAGATTATCCTCAATGAGTGAAATTCACTATATCTTCTATAAGTATCAAAATGCCCATCTTTACTATCTTATCCTTTTATGTTGTATACAGTGTATTTTTGTAAGGTAGATTCCTTGTTTATTGGATCACTTACTGATATTTCAATCTAACTTTAATATTAAATTATAAAAAAACATCATTAGATTAGTTATTGGAGAATGGGCTGAACTTCTCCATTAATGGTGAAACAGGCAGCTACGCTGATTATAACATACCCTAGTCATTATCATCTAGATTGGATTCCATTTGTGATTAAATTTATATATTAATTTTAATTTATGTCTGGTTTTTATATATATATTTATAAAGAAATCTAATCTAATTTTATTTCATAATATATAAAATATAAAACATCATGATATCTTAAGACGACGATTATATGAAGTTTTCCGTCAAAATGAATTAGAAAATAGAGGGCAATAATTTATAAAATCCTGAGAATCTTCAGATCATGAAACTATGTGACCCTTTCTAGTATGTCTCTAAAGATGTAATTATTATTATAAGCAAATACTATAGGTCGAGATATAAGTATGTGATTACACTATGAAAGATCAAGACTAAACATTCAAACAAGGTTATACTGCCTACACAATCAAAGGAAGGGATGAGTAAGGAGAATTCGAGATTCAGAGACGTTATAATGAATTTTTTACACTCAGGTAAACTCTCTTATCTAGATGGCCCGGATGCTTTATACCACCTATCCCTTCAAAAAAAATAACTGGAAGTAAAGATATAGAAACAGTCTACGAAAGATCAAGACATTTAAATAATTTTGTGTAATAAGTTGCGGCGAATCATCATCTGTATGATAGTGAAGAATTCCAAATTTTTATAAAAAATAAAAGAGAAAATATTGTTAGTATGTTAGAAAAACTTCCTAAATAAACACCTAAAGAAATAATCGAAAAATATAAGACTAATTTTAAGCTATTAAATGGGGTAATTAAACCTCCCCCCATCCCCACATATAAATAATTATCACTTAGAAAGAAATTGATTCTGAGATAGACTTAAAAATCTCGAATATGGCAGGTTCTTTAAAAAAAATATAAGTTCATTTAAAAGTAAAAAAATTGATTTATTTATTTTACGTAGAAATAAAGAATATTCTTTAAAGAAACCGCATAATAATAGAACAATTATTACAATACAATTTAAATATTATTGGATTCGACTCTCCCAGGCTACGAAACTTAAGTTTTTAGTGAATATGTACAAAATGAAAATCTAAAAATGCTTTTATCAAATGAATTAGGAACACCTAAAGTTTAGAGTTTCCGAAAAGCCCTTATTGAGCAAAAAAATTTTAATCCATTAATTTATATTTATGATATGATAACACATGAAAGAAGGGACTGTAAATCTTTCCTCGAGGCAATCGCATAAAAAGATCTATATGAGAAAAAGTAGTCCGATTTGCAGGCGAAAATAAGAGAATAATAACAAGAACTTGCTAATCTATCATAAGGAAAATCTTCATTTAAATCAATGTTCAGTAAAGGAGATAAGGATTAATAGAAAAATGAGTTGGAAGGTAAAATAAGCTAAAATGAAGAAGAAGTCGGAATAATAGGAGTTCTGTTAGACCTCATTACTGGTATATTAGGATACATCGAAATTGATAAATATAAGGTAACCCAACCCCACACCACCCATTTATATTTTTATATATAATAGAACAGAAGAAAATAATTATATTATTCGGTTATGAAAAATGTATCATAATTAGAAAGTTGGTAAACTAATTCACTTAGTGGATTGTGGTAGGAAATTGGAAATGTGTCAGAAGATTTTCTTAAAGGATGAGAATTTTATATGTTATCTAGAAAATATATTAAATATTGTTCAATCAAATATTTTTAATATTATTAAACTTTTTTTATTAATAATTTTTTTATTTTCTGTATAACTTTGTAATAAATTTATTATTATTACACACTCAATTTCTTCTTTTTTTAATTTCGCGTTTTCTTTGCTTTTATTTATTTATTTAAATTTTCTTCATAAATTTTTGATAATTTATTAAAAATATGGTTGTAATATACTGATTAAATTTGTTATACTGATAATATTTTTTCTTCAGATGAGTTTTTACCTAAATTTTGTCTTTTTCGGCTTTTAAAATTATTGGTTTATATTTAATATTATCTTGAATTAAAATTTTTTTTAGTAAATTAGCTTTTTTTTCAAATGGATTATTTTCTACTTTGCTGGATATGGATGTTTCTAAGTAAATATTCGATTAAAATTCTCTTAGTTTAATTAATTTCAAATTGAAATTTAGATATAATGGAGTATTCACATGGATCTGCTTTTCTGGACCCATTTATTGAAGAGTTTCAATTATATTATAAACTATATCATAATCCCAATCAATAGAAATATCATCTATAAATTCATTAACTTTACTAAACTACTCTTGATCTTAATCATCATGATATGGATTTTCTTGAAATTCTTAAGAAACTTTTAATATACTATCCCTTTAATCTATTTAAGCGAGTAATATATCTATTTATTTTTTGATTACTTTTTCTTAGTTAGATTTTGAATAACTAGCATATTCATTACAAAATGCATTACCCATGTATATTATATTAAAACTTTATAAAATAGTTTTTTTTTAACATAAATAAATCTAGTATATATATTGTCATACTGTATACAAATTTAAAATTAAATAAAGTACGCCATAATAAATAAATATATTTAAATAAAATTAAAATAAATTTTTTTATAATTTTTTTAAAAATAAATAATAAAAGATCTTTTCTGATTGAATGTAATAACTTAAGATTTATTTATTGATATACTATCAAGATCGCGCATCAAATTATTTTTTGATTAATAAATTATCTTATCACTTAATTAATAATTTTATTAATTACTTTCTGTTAGCCATTAAAAACAATTTATGGCCGTTTAATTATTATTCTATTTTGATAATTATTACTGCTAATATTATTATATAATTTCCAAATTTTATAAATTTTATGGAATTTAGATTCTTTAATTTTTAATTTATCTTAATTACTTTTAAAGTTAATCCTTTTTGACTTCTATGTCATAAGCAAAATTATTGATGTAAAAATCATTTCTCAATATGTAGGAATTTTAATCGTTAATTTAAGACTGCTTATTTAATTAATAATCTTAATTAAAAGATTATTTATTTTAATTATAATATTCATATTTAGAATTGGAATTCTTATTTAATATTTTATCACTTTAATAATCTCCTTAATCGTCGTGTATTTATTTCATATTACGCTTTAATTTAGAAAAAATATCTTCTTCATCATTTAATTTTTAAGATCTACTAGTACTTTAATTTATTTCTGTATTTAAATTCTCATATTTTTAACTAATCATTTTTAAATAATATTTTTTATCACAATTAATTATTTTTTAAATTAAAAAAATATTTTAATTTTTTTAATTAATATGAATGAATTTATTTTTAGATTTTAATTTTTATAATTTATATATTATTTTTAATTTAGCTAAAATGCGTTTGTATCAAAAATTTAAATATTATCTAAAAGATAA
>Ga0209107_10001813_pt1 | contig 11953 bp, 15 predicted proteins | sample LakErihyJuly2011_2_FD_187460 | JGI IMG/M metagenome (GOLD analysis project Ga0209107, IMG submission 187460) | Freshwater microbial communities from dead zone in Lake Erie, Canada - CCB hypolimnion July 2011 (SPAdes) (version 2) | ecosystem: Environmental > Aquatic > Freshwater > Lentic >... | reverse complement strand
TTCTATTATACGACAAAGCAAAAGTTGGTACTTGTGAATCCACGTTGAACGGATTTGTCATACTCCTTCATTTTATGTTGCAGTACATATAAATGTGGTATCACTATCTTGTCCTAATTGTTGCGCTCTATCTAATTGGGTCCTCAATATATAACATTATTATGGTGGGTAATCAATCTGGATGGATTGTAAATGGAATAACAGCTGCAATCGGAGGCGGTCTTGCTTATTTCGCATATTCAGGAATTACAGCTCCCGTATTACCTCCTCCTTTTGTTGGAGGTAAAAGGTATAAGTTTTATTGAAAACGGATTGATTAACTCTAGTCTTAGTTGATAATAAGAGAACAATAATGCCTCCTCAAAAGAATACTGGTAATAAAGGTGCAAAGCGTGAGACAGGTGTGTCAATCAAGAATCGTAAGTTTATTCAATCATTTCTCGATGATATTCGGAAGGAGGGAAATGTTGCAGATGTATATGTGTCACGAATTATGCGTAAGATGGGAAATGGACGCGTTGAGGCGTTCTTTGTAGATGAAAAGAAGCAGCCTCGTACTGTGCAAGCTGTCATTCGTGGCAGCTTTCGCGGAAAAGGTAAGCGCTCTGTGTGGATTGATGATAATGCAATTGTCATGATTGCTGACTCCGGAATTGGTGGCTCTGCAGAGTTTGAGGTTGTAGCTGTAGTATCCCCAGAGCAACTACGTGACCTGCGGAAAGAGACGGAGGTTGACCCGCGAGTTGTTGCATTTGGCATAGTTGATTCCGCGGTTCTTATGTCAGACATTCCCCTCAATGATGATGGTGGATTTGAGTTCGAGGCAGCTGAGAATGTTGAGGAGGAGATTAATATCGATGAAATCTAAAACTCTATCCGGACGTACCATGTTAGCGTTCGCGCGGTTGGGTATGACGATTATGCAGAAGGTGGGCATATATTTATGAAGGTAGTTCATAGTCAGTAACAATTAGCTCATGTGGAAGCTCTAAATACAATATAGTACTAAAAAAAGGTGTTGTGCGCCCATCTAAAACCATAGCACGAATTTTTGAATTATCGACTAGTGTTGTATGAAGACGATGAAATAGTTTTTCTTTTTTAATTCCAGAGTTAATTTGTACCTTACATACTTCTCCATCCCAACCACACAGTTCTCCTTCGCACGAGTCATTACACGGCTCTCGAATTTTAGAGAGGAACTGTTTGGGTTCTTTAATATTCATAAATTGAACTGTTTCAGAAAACCATGTCTCTAAAAGCGGTTGTATATCTGCAAGTTTAGGAGATACTTCGCGTAATGCATTTTTAAGCTCAGCATAATCTGTTTCAATATCTTTTGTTAACTGAAATAACAGAAACTCATATACCTCGGCCGAATATGATATCTCTCGTTCTTGTCTTTTAAGCTCTTCTGATTCTTTTCCAAATACTAATTCTGACTCTCCTAATTCTATAGTTGTTTCTAAAACTTCACTTGTTTCCTCTGGAAGTGATTCTGTTGGTCTGACAGGAATGCGAAGTCCGCTTTCTAGTAATATTTCCACCTTCTGTCTTGTCGAGTTATATAAATCTTCTTTGAATGCAAATCCACTTGAAACTTTCGATGCAGTTGTCAGTAATTCTTTCATAAAATTATAATCAGGAAGCTGTGCCTCATTATATCCACTTATCTTTGCCTGAAGAACATTCGGTAAAGGTGTGCTTTGGAATGGAAGTATAAGCTTTGAGGGAACATAAAATGCCTGACCTCTTCCATATGGGTCTAATATAATTTCATAGTCATCTGCTTCTGTTAAAGGAAGTAACTGTTGAATTGCTGTAAGAGCATCATTATATGATGGTATTTTCAGTCTGCATGACTCATTACGAAGTTTTTCCAGTTCAACATATGTTTCCTTTGTAAACGGTGATTCATAGATATTGCATCGAAAGTCAAATCCACGTGACTTACGCTCAGTATATGCAAGAATATCTATCTCTGTTTCTGTTTGAAGAACAATGATACCTCGTGAACGTGGTCTTACAATAGGAGCATAAAACATACAACCCAGTGTTGCAGTGTCTGTATAAACTCGAAAAATATCGCATTGTAAGGCTAGTGCAGAATATTCTAATTCCTCCAGCTTTGTAAGTTCTTTCTTGTGGAATGATTCATCAATTCCAGATATAAGTTTTGCCAATTCACTTTGAACTAGTTTATCGTTATTTATCTTTGCAATTTCATTTGTTATAGACTCTAGATGAGTAGACCCTGTTTTTCGCCATGTGCTTAAGAATGAACACTTCAACACCGTTTCCACTGATTCGCGCGGCGAGGGTATTTTTACCTTTAGTCCTAGAAGTCCGGCTAGAGTTTCAGATGGATGTCCTAATCCAGTTCGAAAGAATCCTTTATTGGGACTCATCAACCGCCGAACACTTCCATCTTTAAATAATTCATATTTTTCACCAATCTGTAAAGACGAAATAATGTTAGAGGGTAAAAATGCAATACGCTCTACTTTTGCGGCTTTCTCAACGCCGAGAATATAATACTTGTCTTCTGTAGCCTTCTCTGTCTTTTCATTCTTTTTTGCTCTTGATTTCTTGAAGCAACATGGCATAGGACGTCCATTACGGGGCGACTTATATTCTACAAATCCAGGGTATATAAATCCAGTTTCTCGTTTTATGAGTGGAAAGTCGCGTGGATTGTCAGTTGTTCTTGTTTGTAGTTTACCTTTGCATACCGGACATCTAATTTCACCTTCTTCTTTGATAAGTTGGTCTTCGCTTAAAGGTATTTGGTCGCGCATGCACCAGTAATCTGGACATACTACGGTGCCATCCGGTTCCTGTACATCTACCAATTTTTCTTCAGATGTCTTTCCATCTTTTACGTCGTATGGAGTACCTTTGATGCGCTTTAAGTCGGAATCACTCAGTATGATGGGTTGATGTTTTTGTTCGCATTTCTTAGGATACTGCGAACCTGTCGGGTCAAATGTTATTGGGTCAAATTTTTGCAAACGAGATTTGAAATAATTATATGTTGTACCCTGTTTTTGCTCTGTTACAATTCGTTGAGTACCTACCGTATCTATAGTTTCGGGTACACTCTCCTCAGATGTCTCCTCTTCAAGAAAAGCAAATAGGTCTGAATATTCTTCTTCAAGCGCAGCATCTACTTGCAAAGGCTCTGTAGAAATCACCGCTGATTCTGCAGCAACCCTTTCAACTCGTTTCGGACAAATTTCATTTAGTTTATCTGATTCTGGACTTGAAAGAATATAACGCAATAGATTTGAATACTGCAATGTTTTTTCTAAATTTGAAATAGAAGATACAATGACATAGTCGGCCCCTAACCTAAGAGTTGGATATCCTCGAAATGCTTTTTCTCCTATTCGCGGATCTTCTTCAATTCTTCTTTCAACATGCTCAATCAAACTACGAGCATTAGCTAATGGAACAGTTAATTCCTCAGCTACACTCTCCGCCTTAATATTTCCATCTCTCATCATCGAAAGAATTTTTAACTCTATTGCAGATAGACCATTATTGGAGTGATCTGTTCTCATCAAGCTAAATTGCGACTTAGTTTTATCAGCAATATCAAAAATATTAGAAATACAATTAAATCTCAGCAAATCAAAGTCTTCTAGTTTTTTATCATATTTTGCGAGATACGACATATCTTGCAGTTCCCATCGTGAAATATGTAGGTCTGTTGTTACAATGAATGGAAGTATAGCATCAAGGCTTGTAATCCAATCTGCTACCTGGCGCTCAAGTTGCTCTATTGTTTCTGTATTTCCTTCCGGACGATGAGTTGCGATAACCATATCTGAAGCAGTGATTGTTATTCTGTCAAAATGATGTTTACTTTTTCCCCTAAACAGAACGAGTGACGGGATATTACGAGCAGGTTTTACTGACCACCAAGAGCTCCATATCGACATATCAATATGTGGCTTCTTAATTTTGGAGTCTTCTGTAAAAAACTTGTGACGACTTACTTGGTCTTTTGATGTAAAAAGTGTAACACACGGTACATCTTTGGAAACCGTTAAGCCATAAAATATTTGCTCAAATCGCGTTCTTAGTGCTGCACCAAAATCAGTATCAACCCAGGGAATGTAGAATCGAGTACGAATTATAGAGATTTCTGAAGGAGATGGTACATCTAACGCTAAGAGTTCCTTGAGTGTATTTGAGGATTTTTGTAGTAATCGTATTGACTCCTCTGTTATCTTAGAGGGAGTTGTGGAGCGAAGTAATGGATAATATACGGTAGCATTACTTTCCGCTTGTTCATCATATGGTCTCACTACAAACCTTATGAACTCGGACGGTTTATAAAAAGTAGTAAACAACTTTGCATTTTCAGGTATTGGTAACTTCACTGGATTGATACGAGTAACAAGGGTGCTAGAAATGGTAGAAGTAGGAAGTATGTAGGAAGTAGATTCTTGAACTCCTAAAATACGATACTCTATGAAGTCTGACATGGGTTCATAGATAGGCTTTAATTCTTCGGGAGTTGTCATCCATTCTGCCTTATCATATGCCTTGAATGCAATTGATGTTGTAGGTGACCGATATTGTAATTGGTAATCGGTGAATATTTCAGTTTCTAGTGGTTCATTATTAAATGAAAGTCGTTCAAACAATGCTTCCCAGTGGCGAGGGTCGCGAGTATAATAATCAGAAGGTAACTTTAAACCAACAAGAATAAATAACCTATCCGGATGAATATCTATTGCCGCCCCTATCTTTTGTCGTACAGAATCTATTGAATCGTCATCAAAGAAAGATACATTATATCTGTTCTTTGAAGAAAGGTCGATTATTTCTCCCTTTAACATCTTGTTTATTAGATTGGAGAATCGGTGATTGTCATACCGCAGTATGCTGTAGGTGTTTTATTGTAATTCACAATAGTATATACACCACAATGAACTGCATCGTGTAGAATACGTTTGAAATTTGTCCAAAACTCAGGAGTGTGGCCTACAGTAGTAGTCATTAAGTGAGCCATCTCATGTAATAAAACAAACATTACCGTGTTTTCTTCTATAAATCGATAAGGTGGAGCTTTATCACGAATGCAAACTATAATTTTCTCACCTTTGTTCTCAGAATATGATGTAGTATCTGTATCCAAATCATTCTCAGTAAAGTTATTTGGATTAAATCGTGAAACCATAATTTTTACACGTGAGTCTGCCATAGCAGAAGGGTCTGACTTGTAGTGTCCTATAAACTTTTCTAAATTGGCGCTAAGACTGGAAATACGGTCTGCTGCCTCCTGCTTATCGGGTAGATTTTGTACACGATAGGTTCTTCCATCAAGACGACTTTTTACTTCTATTATATTTTTAGGACCAGTTCCACTTGTGAGTGCAAGAGCAACACCGGCAGTTACCAAAGCTGCAGGTATCATTTATTCTAAACCACGCTTAAAAGGATTGGCTTCAATCGTAGTATTAATGAAAGGACCAACTTTTACCTGCGGGTTGGGTACTTCAGAGCGAACATCCCATGAGGCATTTCTGTTCGTCTGGGAAACTCCGGCAATAGCCGTATTGGTGTGATAGCCTGCATCAAGAAAGTTTTGGCCCTTTAGGTCACCCATGCTGGAAGGATTCACGGCAGCCCATGAAGCGCCAAGGCCACCCTTGGGAAGCAGTTCATCACTTGCTAGATGAGTCTCGGTATACTTTGACTGCCCAGCTGAAACACGCGACTGAAGTGCTTCGGAAGGCTGAGCACTACCACCTACACTATGCTTTGGCTGACCTTGAGGAGACCCGTCAGAAAGAGGACCCTGGACACCTAGTGCACCCGAGAGCTGCTCCATGCCCTCACCCATAGCGCCCTTAACTGATGAATAATTTGAAACTAAATAGGCCACAACAAGAATGCCTCCGAGGACAAGTGCTAAACGGGTTGTCTGCGAATGTTTCATCATTATGTTTATATCCAAACGAAGACAAAAAACAATATGAAAAAATCTACATTTGACTTTATGGCTATTTTTTCATCGCCCGAGTTTCAAAGTTACTTCGAGCAGAACATACTTCGACCCATTCTAGGTCGCGTCTTTCAGTACATGTATCCCTACCTCATTGCGATTACCCTCTTGTGGGTTATCATGTTTTTGTCTACCGTTATTATCCTCATTATTCTCCTTCGTGCTAGGATATAGTAGCTCCATCAATTCAGCCCGACGAAGCTTCCAGATATTTGGCAATTTACGTTCCTGCGCCTCTATCCGAAGATGTGCGATAGTTTTCTTTGAGTTAATCATTTCAGAAGTAAACTCAGTCATAGTAAGAATTTTAATAAGTTCGAGTCGAGACTTAATATAATACTGTTTAATCTTTGGACTGTGATTCTTGGCAGCTTGCTTTAGTTCACTAAGTGACATTGAATGGTATTCCATGGTTACTGATAATCCGGTTTTTGTATGTCATTAAATCCGTTTTAAATAGACAATGGAGTCAATCATCTTTGCAACAGCAACAGTTGTTGCCGTAGGTGCTTCGCTATATCTTTTTGCATTAAGTCGTGTTGATTTTTTGAAACGTAATTGGGTAGAATATCGTTGCAATCCAATTTATATGCCTATAGCTGGACTTGTAGGCCAAGACGTCTTTCAGAATTTTATGAAATGCACCATGAAAAGTTTTGAAGATTATGCTGGATTTATTATGGACCCAATAATGTCAGAGTTTGATACAGTTGGCTCTACAGTTGGTGAAATAGGAACTGCAATGAATGATATGCGTGGCATGGTCTCTAGTATGCGTGGAGGCTTTATGGGTCTTGTGGGAGGAGTATTTGGAAAGATTCAAAATCTGATGAGCAGTATTCAGTATACGATTATTCGTATGCGAACTCTACTCAGTCGCATTATGGGAATCATGATATCATTTATGTATGTATTCTATACTGGAATGGAGACCGGACAGTCTGTAATGAATGGACCAATTATGGGGGTAGTAAGGGCACTATAAGTTTCCTGTTAAAGAGTAGTGAGATGTGGTTATTTTATGCAATGCCTATATTGGCAGTATTTTTGATGGGAGTCGTTCATGCAAGTGAGTCACTTGATACAGTAAAACGTAATTGGAATGAATATCGTTGTAATCCAATTTATATTCCACTTGCAGGATTCATTAGGTCGGATGTAACAGCAGAGACAAATTTTCAATACTGCATGAACTTGTTTGGTCAGTCTATCATGAGTTCATTCACCGATGTCATTATGTCGCTATTTAAGACTCTAGCTAGCAGTGTTACTGAAATGTCGGGCCCCTTAATGGATTTGCGCGCTATATTTAGCAAAATTCGTAATTTTATGTTATCATTTGCAGCTCAAGTATTTGGAAAAATTACAAACTCCGTAGGTTCAATTACATATATTATTATTAAGATTCGTGATATACTCAAACGATTCGTAGGCGAGGGCTATATTGCAATGTTTTTAACAAATACATTAATTGATTCGGCAATTTCATTTGTTATGTTGTGTGTTTCAGTTATCAAAACATTTGTTTACGGTCTCTTAGCTATATCAATTCTTCTGGCACTGTTTCAACCTGAAATGTTAGTTCTTGCTATTTTAATCATGTCATTACTCGGAGCTTCAGGCTTTTTGTGAAAAAATAACAACCACGGATAATAAAGAATGGACAAGACAACTCTTGTAATTGCATTTTTAGCTGCTGCGGTTCTAACTGGTTTATTTGTACAGTACAGTCCTAGGATGCCAACAGGTGCAGGTACCGAGCAATTTATGCAAAAGGAAGTAGGAGCTCCCGTAAGCAGCTCGGGCATTGGTCCGTATGATGGCGTCAACATGGCGGGTGGTATTTCTGGATGGGCTGCGAACGAGCCTCACTCGGCTGCCCCTGTAGGAGCAGCACTTCCCTCGCAGGCACAAGATGGCAAGTTAATGTTTCTCGTTGGAAACAAAGTCGACCCGTCATGCTGTCCTGCCGCATTTAATACGGATACTGGTTGCGTCTGTCTAACACAAGAGAATAGAGACTTTATGGGTTCTCGCGCGGGTAATCGTATTCCTAATTAAACAGATAAACATGTTAAACTAATAAATGGACGTTAAAGAAGTATTTGGGCAGTTTTGCAAAGATGTTTTTGAAGAGACTATCGAGATAAATGCTGAGAAAAATGTCGAAGAATTTGAAGCATTTTACCCAGCTATTGTTAAAATTGTTCAGAAAGATTCGACATTCTTTAATGAGGATAGAATTGTATTTGGACGTAATTTGAGCTCTCTCGATGAGTCAAAACGTGAAACTATTTGGAAGAACATGCTACCTGCCATGCTAGCTTCATTTTTTCACGGCGACATCAAAACTAAAGTAAGTAAAGTATCTGGAATTGTTAAAAATCTTTGGAATGCAAGTGGTCAAGATAATGATGCAGTAACTAAAATTCTAAATGATGAAGCTTCGGAGGGAAGATTCAAGGAAATTATCGATTTCATTTTGAGTTCTCAACTTGTTAAGATTTTTACAAATCTAATGGAGTCATTTGACCCTGCGGATTTTGAACTTGATATTAAAGACCCCGCCGAGCTAATGGAAATGCTAAAGAACCCTGAAAATCCGACAATAAAGAAAGCGATTACAAAAATTCAAAATACAATCAAAGAAAAGGTCCGCAAAGGAGAGTTTAACCAGAATGAACTTGCAAGGGAGATAGAGGTAATTAAGGCAAAGATTATGAGTCTTTTTGGAAATGTATTCAATGATGCGCTGGGTGGGCGTAGACAGGGAGGCCCTCCTCCAGCTGCACTTATGGGCAATTCTCCAGAAGCTCGTAGACAGCGTATGATTGCTCGTATGCAAAGAAAGCTTCAAGAGAAAAACTCAAAGTAATATAAGATGCCCGAGCAAATCTGGTTTAAAAATCCTACTATCCTATTTCAGGGAGACACATGGAGTAAGTTTGTTCCAACAAAAGACATGACAACCGCTGAAGCTCTAAATGCCGTTCTTCGGTTCTCAACATACTTTTCGCTAATGCTATTTGTAGCTACAGGGGTCAGTGGATATGTAATGGCAATACCAATTATGATGATTTCAACTATGCTTTTATATAACCTGTTTCCAAATGGTAAAACTATTGAATCATTTATTGCATCGGCAGAAGTCGGTGTTGCTCCGGAATACACGATGCCTTCAAAAGAGAATCCATTTATGAATGTATTACTTACAGAGATTAGCGACAATCCTGATAGACCAGATGCCGCGCCAACAAACCGCAGAGATGTAAAACAGGAAGTATACAAGGGTTTCCAGAGTACTTCCGATATCTATATGGATACAACTGACTTATTTGACCAAGCTCAATCAATGAGAACATTTCACACAATGCAATCTGCTAAGGTTGGTGGTGACTTAGACGGATTCAAAAAATGGCTAGCTAAGGATTTAGACGCGCCAAATTATTCTAGCGCACCCCCTGCAAGACACGGTAAGATGTTAAATGAAGGTCACATTGCGGCGAAGGGTTCTATTCGCAGTCTTCCTAACTCTACGGACAAGAAGTCTGGAACGATTCCTACGGGACCTCTTCCCGCCAAGAGAGTTGCCAAGTAGAGCACTTGACATTTCCTCAACAGACCTACCACCATCATATTTCCTTGCCTTTCCTTTTTTTACAATTCGCATATTAGGATAGCCATCTATATCCTTATCTGTGTATTGAGTAGCTTCAATAACATATACTTTTGCTTTTTCATTTACTTTAGATGCTAAGTCTTTCCATGTTTCAAACATTGTTTGACAGTGTCCGCACCATTTAGCATATACAACCATCATTAATGGTCCCGAAGACCTAAGTATTCTTTTTACCTCATTGGTATCCTTTACTCGAACAAGCTTAGTCCCCGTTGTTTGAAGGTCTTCCTCCTCCATTTACTAAGTAAAACGAATTCTTTATTTATAGAATGGGTTAGTTGAAAGGATGTTTATTAAAAAGGTCAGTAAGGAGACATCTGATAACGAAGCAGAGATACAACGAACCTCTGCTAAGTATGGCTTTTCTCCTAATGTTCTCAGTATAACAAAGATTGATGACGTTTGTTTTATTACTATGGAAGACCTAGATGCAGAATGCCTTGCAGATGTTTATGGTGAAGATGCAAAAGATATTCCGGAATGGATTTGGAATGAGATTAGAGGTATGGTAACAACGCTATTTTATCAAGAGGGAATCGAGTATGTTGATATTACACCATATAACTTTATTGAAAAAAATAATCGTATTTATATGATTGACTTTGGTGATGCAAGATATTCGGAAGGTGGTCCAAATTGGTTTCTTAGTGAGTTTCTTGATGGAGAAAACTCTTGGAATCCAGATTATAAATGAGCGACATGAAATCTCACTGGAGTGGATACTTAAATGCACTAGGAAAGACTAGTGCACCAACATCAACAAACACAATTCCATTTGACACGTCTAGCTCTAAAGTAGGTGTATCTGGATTTTTAGATTTAAAACAGGAGAATACCAAGTTTCAGGCACGCTATGATGCAATGTCTGGAGCCTGGGAAGGTGTTTCTGCTTCTGAGAAAGCAACATTAAAATCAAAAGCAGATAGAACTGAATTCATGAATTGGAGTAAGTAGCAATCCAATATACACCATCTGCTTGTTTTGTAGTAAATGTAAATGAACCAGGTGTGAGTGTATCACTTATCCACGCCTGGGGTATATTGTTAAGTTTTGAAATAATATATGGTGTCAATATTACCACATAATTATTAGTAGGAAATGGCATATTTAATTGTACATTCACGGGTATACCATCTCCAGGAGATTGAATAGTTCCGGATCTAATGGAAATTCCCAATGTTAACGTAGGAATCCACGACATGTTATTTTATGAATGCTTTGTACGTGTATACTTCTTACTATTCTTGAATTTCGGTTGTTGTGGGACTGGGAAGAACAACTAATTCAAATGGTACTGCTACAACTGTACCACCATTAGTCGTAGCTTTTAAATAGTAGATTCCATTCTCTAAAGGAGCTAAACCGGCATTATAGTTAACAATTGCTACTGAGGGAGAAACACCACCGACGCCATTTCCATATGTATTATACTCTAAATCAAGACCGGTGTTCATGTTTAGCAATAGGCTATTAAGGTAATCGTTTGTATATATTCCTTCTCTTTCAAAACCTACCTGTGATGTAGTGCCCGAAATGAAGGCAATAAGAATCGGACCATGCCCAACACCGCCGGTATTATCGCCGCTGCCATTATTACTTGTACTATCATTGTACGAATCATTTGCACCAGCGTATGTTGACATATAACCATCAAAAACGTTTGCTTTAAATGTTGGACTGCCACCATTTAGATTATCAGTAGTTACCTGAAAGAGTGCCTGTGTTGTCGTTGTAGCCTCCGTTGTGGATATAGGCCAATCAAATGTTCCGCTGTATAGCGAATCACCCCCTTGTTCAGCATTATAAACTGTAATAACAATATTTTGTTTTGATCCAGGATTACCAGCATTTATAATATAAAAATTAAATCCTGTTATATTGTCGCCCATTTTTACTATAAGCATGGGTGAATAATCATGTGATGCCCCGTTTAGTGTAGATTCTGGATTAATTGGGGTAGTGAAATCCATGTCATCAAATACAATAAGACCGTATATCGATCCGTCTTGAGTTTGCCAATTTATTTTTTTAATATTAGTAATTCCTGAATCTGGAAATGTTAGATCGACCTGATATAAACCTTCAACTGGGCCACTTATAATATTTGTAAAAGTACGGTTTATTATTGTCGTAGTAGCTTGTGTCGTAGTAGCCGAGGTAGTAGTAGGCTCTACAGTCGTGGTAGGAGCTAGAGTTGTAGTAGGCTCTACAGTCGTGGTAGGAGCTAGAGTTGTAGTAGCCGAGGTAGTAGTAGG
>Ga0209107_10001811_pt1 | contig 11955 bp, 9 predicted proteins | sample LakErihyJuly2011_2_FD_187460 | JGI IMG/M metagenome (GOLD analysis project Ga0209107, IMG submission 187460) | Freshwater microbial communities from dead zone in Lake Erie, Canada - CCB hypolimnion July 2011 (SPAdes) (version 2) | ecosystem: Environmental > Aquatic > Freshwater > Lentic >... | reverse complement strand
TATATGGGAATTAATTTAGGTGCATTCTTAGGACAAACAATTTGCCCATTAGTCGGAGACGTTGAAGATGCTGGTGGAATTCGAGATGTTCACGCATTTAAATGGGGTTTTCTTGCTGCTTCAATTGCAATGTTAATTGGTACTTTAGTATTTTATGTGTTAAAAAATAAATATGTAGTTACGCCAGAGGGAAAACCACTCGGAGGGTTGCCTTCAGGAAATGACGCTTCTGATTTTGAAGAAGGAGAAGCTCAAAAAGCGGTTTTCTCAACGCAATCTTTAGTATTGGCAGTAGTTGCTTTTATTGTTTTATTCCTTTCTTTTCAATATTTATTGGACGGAGATAACTTCATTAAAACAATTATTTACCCTGTAATTTATGCAAGTGGAATTACTCTTGCAGGTTTAATTATTTCTGATAGTTCTTTGACGAAAATTGAAAGAGACAGAATTCTTGTAATTTATATTGTTGCCTTTTTCATTATATTTTTCTGGGCTGCATTTGAACAAGCAGGGTCTTCATTGACATTTATTGCTGACAATCAAACCGATAGAACTTTTATGTTTGGATGGAAAATGCCAGCGTCGATGATTCAAGTATTTAATGGAGTTTTCGTATTTGCATTTGCATTGCCATTTAGTATTTTATGGGATAAATTAAGAGCAAGTGGTAGAGAACCAATTTCTCCAGTGAAACAATCTATTGGATTGGCTTTAATTGCATTGAGTTATTTCATTATTGCGTATAATGTAAAAGACCTTGGAAACAGTGGCCTTTTAGGAATTAAATGGTTGATTTTATTGTACTTAATTCAAACTTTTGCTGAATTATGTTTGTCACCAATTGGATTGTCATTAGTAGGAAAATTATCGCCAAAACGTTTTGCTTCATTATTATTTGGGGTTTTCTTTTTATCAAATGCAGCAGGATACGCATTAGCGGGAACTTTAGGTTCTATTTTGCCAGCAACAGGGGAAAAATTTGTGAAAGCACAAGAATTAGGAATTGATTTGCAAGGAGTTTTAAATAAAACAATTATTCCAACAGTTGACCAATTAAAATTATTAGCAGATAATCAAATAAGCGCTGTAAACCCAATGTTTGCTGGATTTGAAATTCACAATTTATTTGAATTTTTTATGGTATTTGTTGTGTTAACAGGAATTGCAGCGGTTACATTATTCGCTTTGACACCTGTTTTGAAAAAAATGATGCACGGCGTTCGTTAATCATTATAAAATATTTTATACCTTTCAAACCTACAAGAATTCTTGTAGGTTTGTTTTTTTAATACACTCATTATAAATGGCACAAGATTTAACTTTAGAACAAATTCAAAACTTTAAAGGAAAGTATCCAAAACAACTTTGGTATTTATTTTTTAGTGAAATGTGGGAACGATTTTGTTTCTATGGAATGCGTGGAATGTTGGTTATATTTATGGTTGGCCATTTAGGAATGAATGAGGAAGTGGCTAATTTGCAATATGGCGCAACTCAAGCTTGGGTTTATGCTTTTACTTTTATTGGCGGATTATTTGCAGATAAAATTCTAGGTTTGCGAAAGTCTCTTTTTTGGGGAGGGCTATTAATGATAATTGGAAGTTTAATTTTAGCAATAGATCCTGTAAAATTCTTTTTTATAGGAATTGGATTTACAATTGTAGGAACAGGTTTTTTTAAGCCAAATATTTCTTCAATTGTTGGGCAATTATATAAAGATGGTGATAATAGAACTGATGCTGGGTTTTCTTTCTTTTATATGGGAGTAAATCTTGGTGCTCTAATCGGCGGTTACATTTTCATAGCAGTTGCTGAAGGCTCTTTATGGCAAACTTTTGTACCAGAAAACTTGCGATGGAATGTAGGGTTTGGTTTTGCCGCTCTTGTTATGATAATTAGTTTATTGACCTTTACACAAACTCAAAAAAGTTTGGGTCCAATAGGATTATCGCCACTTGGACATATAAAAACATCTAAAAGAAAGGCATTTGAATTGGCAACTTTTGTAGGCTCTTTATTGATTCTTCCAATTATTATTTTGATGGTAGAAAATACAGAATACACAAAATGGTTTATGATTTTTATAGGACCTGCATCATTAATTTACTTGTTTTTTGAAATGAGAAATTTTAGTTTTTCAGAAAATAAAAAGTTAATTGCAGCTATCATTTTAATGTTATTTTCAATTGTATTTTGGGCTTTCTTTGAACAAAGTGGTGGTTCTCTTAGTTTGTTTGCGGCTAATAATTTAAATAATACGATTGTTGGATTTACCTTAAGTCCCAATGGAGTTAATAATTCCGCAAACTCCTTCTTTGTTATTGGTTTTGCGGCTTTAGTTGGATTAGTATGGCTTTGGATGGGGAAAAGAAAAATCGAGCCTAATACAGTGAATAAATTTGGAATTGCATTTTTGTTCCTTGCGGCGGGTTTTTTTGTATTTTATTATACCGAATTTTTCGCAGGTTCTGACGGCAAAACCTCTCTAGGATTGTTTACATTTGGGTGGTTTATAATTACATTTGGAGAATTGTGTTTGTCACCAATTGGAATGTCAGCGATGACTAAACTTTCGCCACAAAAAACCCAAGCTGTTATTATGGGAATGTGGTTTTTAGCCAGTGCTTATGGACAATATTTTGCAGGATTATTAGGCGCCAATATTGCCAGTGCTTCTGAACACGCCACTAATTTTCAGAAACTATCTATTTACGCAGATGGTTACAAGCAATTGGCAATTTACGCTCTAATTGCAGGTGTAATTTTAATATTAATTTCACCATTAGTTAAAAAATTAATGCAAGAAGTCAAATAAATTTCCGATATTTCGGCACTATTTTTGAATGTCAATTTAAAACAAAAAATTATGAAAAAGATATTTATCACTTTATTACTTGTAGTTGGTTCTTATGCTGTTGAAGCGCAAGAACTCGTTTGGAACAACAACCTCAACAAAGCGATTGAAATTTCAAAAAAAACTAAAAAACCATTGCTGCTTTTCTTCACAGGAAGCGATTGGTGTGGATGGTGTATGCGTTTGCAAACGGAAGTTTTTAAAAAACCAGAATTTGTTGCATGGGCAAAAGACAATGTCGTTCTTGTTGAAGTTGATTTTCCAAGAAGAACTGCTTTATCTCCTGAATTAACAACACAAAACAATGAATTACAACAGTTTTTTGCTGTTCAAGGTTATCCTACGGTTTGGTTTGTAAATACATCTAGAGTTGATGGAAAAACCAATTTCGATAAATTAGGGAGTACTGGATATCTTGCCGGCGGCCCAACTGCTTGGTTGAATGTTGCCAATGGAATTATAAAAAAGAAATAAATTTTTAATTCAATCTATAAAATCCCTTTTCGCCAGTTGCGTGAAAAGGGATTTTTTCTTTTCTACAAGTGGCCTCCCAAACCTTTATATAGGTTTTAAAATTCGATGCATCGGCAACAATCATTTCAGGTTTATACGTTTGTAATAAACGCTCCAAATTCAATTTTGGCGATTGCGTAATTACAATAATATCGGGTTTAATTTCTTTTTGATAAACACACAAACTGTCTATAATTAATATTTTTTTGCCTTTAAAATAATACAGGTTTTGTAGTTTTTTAGTATTTGTGATTGCACTGAAATTGGCGACCAAATACGATTTTATTGTTGGATTACTTGCTATTTCTTTTCGGATACTGTCATTGCAAAAGGTAACCACTTTTTCGCCAGTTCTTTCAGTAATTAAGGTGTTTTTCTTTATATTGAATACAATCCATTCTTCTTGATTTTGATTCTTCCACCGAGTAACAATAAAAGTAGTTTGAAATAAAAGTAGTGCAATTAGTGCAAATACTAATTTGTGGAATGTTGGTTTTTTAAACCAAATAATAACGGCTACAATTAGAAGGTATAAACTCAATAAAATTTGCCAATTGAACGGAATATCTTTAATGATAAATTGTTCGAACGAAGCAACCCAATTGATGGTTTTATTTAAAAAGTAAATGCTATATTCTAATATTTTTGCTGGAATTTCAGGAACATAATCAAAAGCGGATAATACCATTACAAAAACGCCCAACGCCATAATGACACTCAAAAAAGGAATAATTATTAAGTTGGTTACAAAAAACAATCCGGGAAACTGATGAAAATAATAGATGCTTAAAGGGAAAGCACCAATTTGAGCCGCAAATGAAACGGTTAAAATCTCCCAAAAGTAATTTGTTATTTTGTTATTTGGTGTCCACAAATTCTCTAATAATGGCTGCGACCAAAAGATAAAAAACAGCGCAACATAACTCAATTGAAACCCAACATCGAATAAAAAGGAAGGTTGAAAAAGCAAAATTAACAAAATAGAAACCAATAAAGTGTGGAAAATATTGGTGCTTCTTTTTAGATGCATTCCAACAGCCACAAACGAAAACATAGTTACAGAGCGCACCACCGATGGCGAAAGTCCAGCTAATATTGCAAAACCCCAAAGCGATACAATTATAGTAACTAATCGAATGGTATTTCCAACTTTGTTTTTACGCAAGGGCTTCAATAAAAAGGTAATAAAAAGCAAAATAAAACCAACGTGTAAACCTGAAACAGACAGAATGTGAATTGCTCCTGCAAATTGATAATCATGTAATATTTCTGGTGAAATATCTTGTTGTTGTCCTAAAATTAATGCCGCTACAACGTGCAATTCGTCCTTTGAAAAATTGCTTTTTTCGAGATTGTTTAGAATTTTATTTCTAAGAAAATCGGAGTAATACCAAATGTTTTTATCTGTTTTATTACTAATTTTTATTGCATATGAATCGGTATACATTTGAGCCAAAACAGATTTGTTTGTCAAATATTTTCCATAGTCGAATTGGTCTGGATTTATAGGATTTTTATGTTTGAAAACTATCCCTTTTATTAGAAAATTGGAACCGATATGAAGTTTTGAATTGCCTTTTATTTTATGAAAATTAACTAAAATTTTCCCTGAACTTTCTTGATTGTCAATTCGTTTTACAACACCAATATATCGGTCGTTTAGTAAAGAACTTTTTAATTTTTCTCGCAAAACTAATTGAACGGAATGTTCATCGATATCATTTTTAATTTGATGAATATAATTGTCAGTTTGATACGAATCGGTATTTATAATTTGTGTGAAAATACCTATTTGAAAAAATAATAAATAAGTAAAAATTCCGAAATATATTTTTTGAGTAAAATCATTTTTGGACAAAAAATAGGTTAAAACAAGAAGTAAAAAAGAAATTCCAAAGGTTATAAAAATTAAATTTGGATTTGGAGAAATATAAAAGGAAAACAAAATTCCAAAAACAAACCAAATGGTAATTCTCGTTAAAGGAAATTGAAGTGCTTTCATTACTCTAATGTAGTCAATTTTATTTAATTATTACAAAGTAGAATAAATGCGATTGGCTTGAGCAAAAGATTTGCCATAGTACTGCTCTTTTGTAGAGGAAATAATCACGCCACTTGAAGTTGCAGAATGAATGAATTTAATTTCGTCTGGCAAAACTTCTGTAACCATTCCAACGTGATTAATTATGCTTTTTCTGTTTGTTCTAAAGAAAATTAAATCCCCTTTTTTGATTTCGTCTGGGTTTAAAACCGTTCCTAATCGTGACATTTCATTCGATGATCTAGGTAAAATAATGTCAAATTTACTAAATGTTGCAAACATCAACCCTGAGCAATCATAACCATCGGGAGTTGTACCGCCACTTTTATAATTGGCACCTAAATTCTCGGAAGCAGAATTAATCAACTGCTCTACTAAATAAGTCGTATCGGTATTAGAAATAATAAAATCATCCGATTTTTCATCGGTGCTTAACCTGCTTTTTATGTCTTTTTTAGGCTCTTTTTTTGGAGTTTTTACAGTCGAAACAACTCTTTTTTGTCTTTCATTTTTTATAATAATTGTATCTTCTGGAGTGCGATAAACTCCTTTTTTTTCAGCCTCAGATTTTGAAGTAATTATTATTGACGTTGGTTTGCAACTGGCGAAGAATGTTACTATTGCGAGTAGATAAAGTAGGTTTTTCAAAAGAATTATTTTTTTCAAATTTAGGCATTTATTATTTAAACTGATTTAATTGGAGTTTCGTACAATCAATTTTGCGGTTTTTTCACTTGCACCGCTTCCACCCAATTGCATTTCTAATGCATTGTAATTTTCCAAAACTTGCTTTCTATAATTAGGTTCTAATAGTTTTTGAAGTTCTGTTTTAATGTTTTTTGAAGTACAATTGTCTTGAATTAATTCGGTTACAACTTCCTTATCCATAATTAAATTGACCAAGGAAATGTATTTTAAAGTCACGATTCGCTTCGCAATTTGGTACGACGCCCAACTTCCTTTATAGCAAACAACTTCGGGAACTTTAAACAATGCCGTTTCCAATGTTGCCGTGCCAGAAGTAACCAAAGCAGCAGTTGAAATACTCAATAAATCATACGTTTTATTGGAAATAAAATGGCTGTTTTTGGTTTTTAAAAAAGGAGCATAAAACGAATATTCTTGACTTGGTGCGCCTGCAATTACAAATTGATAATCAGGAAAATCATTTACCACGCTTAACATTACGCTCAACATTTTTGTAATTTCCTGTTTGCGACTGCCTGGTAACAATGCTATAATTGGTTTTTCGTCTAAATTGTGCTCTTTTCTAAAAGACACTTCGTCAACAATTGTTCGGTTTTGAATAGCGTCAATTAAAGGATGTCCAACAAATTCAACAGGATAATGATGCTTCTTTTCGTAGAAATCTTTTTCGAAAGGCAAAATCACATACATTTTATCAACATCTCGCTTAATATCTGTGATTCTATTTTCTTTCCAAGCCCAAATTTGAGGCGAAATATAATAATGCGTTTTCATTCCTAATTCCTTCACCCATTTTGAAATTCGCATATTAAAACCTGGATAATCAATGAAAATAAGTACATCAGGTTGAAATTCTTGAATGTCTTTTTTGCATATTTTGATATTATTTAAAATGGTTTTTAAATTGAAAACTACTTCAATAAATCCCATAAATGACAATTCTCGGTAATGTTTTACCAATGTTCCGCCCACATTTTGCATTAAATCACCTCCCCAAAAACGAATTTCAGCATTTGAATCTTCTTTATACAAAGCCTTCATCAGATTGGAACCGTGCAAATCTCCTGAAGCTTCTCCTGCAATAATGTAGTATTTCATAGAATATTGATTTAATTCTCTTGAATTGTTATACAAATAAAGTAATAATTGTTACTATAAACATTGCCAATATCACTCCACGAGCCATTAATTCTTTATCGTATTTTAATAAGCCAAAGAAAACTAATAGATTTAATATTGTTCCAAGCGTAATGATTTTACCTAATTTTCCTTCGAATTTTAAGATTTGAAGTCCACCCAAAAAAGAATAGGGAGTAAATGCGACAATGAAAATATAACTTCCAATTACCGATGTAATTATTCCGATAATAATGCCGTAAAATAAATCTATTTTTTTCATATTATTTTAAATTCCAGGTATTTAGTTGTTGAATGGTATGATGTGCTGTTAAATCAAACTGAACAGGAACTACAGAAATATAGCCGTTTTCTAGCGCCCATTCGTCAGTATCTTCGCCTTTATCTTGGTTTATAAATTCCCCTGTAAGCCAATAATAATCTTTACCTTGAGGTGTAATTCTCTTATCAAATTTTTCCATCCAAATGGCTTTCGCCTGACGGCAAATTTTTATTCCTTTGATTTCATTTTCCTTTAATTTAGGGAAATTGACATTCAAAACTACATTTTCGGGCATTCCTTTTTCTAAAACTTCTATTGTTATTTTTCTAATTGAAGATTTAATAGCGTCGAAATCGGCATTCCAATCGTAATCTAATAATGAAAAACCAATGGCGGGAATTCCTTCAATTCCAGCTTCAACAGCAGCACTCATCGTTCCTGAATAAATTACATTTATAGAAGAATTAGACCCGTGATTTATTCCTGAAACACACAAATCTGGTTTTCTGTGAAGAATTTCATTAACCGCCAATTTCACACAATCTACCGGTGTTCCCGAACAACTATATTCGGTTATTGCAGCATTCTCCTTAGAAATCTTATTGATAAAAAGCGTGCTATTTAGTGTAATTGCGTGACCCATTGCGCTTTGTGGCTTGTCGGGAGCAACTACAACCACAGTTCCAATTTCTGACATTACTGAAATTAAAGCTCGGATTCCTGGAGCTGTAATTCCATCATCATTTGTAACTAATATCAAAGGCTTGCTCATTTTTTATGTGAATTTTTAGGATGTAAAAATAATCATTTTTAGTCGTAAGATGCTATTTTTGTATCTTTAACAAAAAATTAGCCAAATCAATATTTCTTGGCACAGTTTTTTGTGTACTTTAGATAAAAAATTAATGAATACATTTTTGAATTTTATGAAAAGGAATTATAAGATTATAGTCGCTGTTCTAGCCTTGTCTTTAGCGCTTTGGAGTTTTATGCCAAAGCAAAAAGGAGATCCTGAAAAAGACAAATTATTATTAGAATTATTAACTTTTGTTATTGAAAAAGGGCATTACAGTCCAGCGGCAATTGACGATACATTTTCAAAAGGAGTTTACAAAGAATTTTTGAATGCTTTAGATCCAACTAAAAGGTTCTTTTTGCAATCTGATATCGATGAGTTTTCTAAATATGAAACGGAATTAGACGATCAAATTAAAAACAAAGATTTGACCTTTTTTGATTTGACTTACACGCGTTTAATGAAACGAATCGAAGAAAGTAAAAGTTACTATAAAACCATTTTAGACAAGCCAATTGATTATAAAATTGACGAAGAATTTAATGCGGATTATGAAAAAGTACCGTTTGCTAATTCAGTTGCAGAACTGCAAGAAAAGTGGAGAAAACAAATTAAGTTATCTGCATTGGCTTCAATTACGGAACGATTAAAATTAGAAGAAGACAAGAAAAATGGAGTCATAAAAGACAATAAAGATTCTATTGGGTCTAAAAAAATCGATAAAATTGTTGACAAAAATCCAAAAACATTCGAACAAATTGAAAAAGAAACTCGCGAAAGTTCACTGAAATCAATGAATGAGTATTTTGGATTTATAAATGATTTGAAAAGAGACGATTGGTTTGCCATTTATATAAATACTATTGCAGAGCGATTTGACCCACATACTTCTTATTTTGCTCCCGAAGAAAAAGAACGTTTTGATGTAAGTATGTCTGGTAAATTTTTTGGAATTGGGGCAAGACTCCAAAAGAAAAATGATTTTACCGAAATAACTGAATTGATTTCTGGTGGTCCTGCTTGGAGAGGAAAAGAATTGGAAGTTGGAGATATTTTTCTTAAAGTTGCTCAAGGCGATGCTGACCCAGTTGATGTCGTAGGGATGAAAATTGACGATGTTGTAAAGAAAATAAAAGGTCCAAAAGGCACGGAAGTTCGTCTTACAATTAAAAAAACAGACGGTTCAATAAAAGTTATTACCTTAATTCGTGACGAAATTGAAATTGAGGAAACCTATTTAAAATCGAGTATTGTTGAGAAAAATGGTTTGAAATACGGAGTGATTTACTTACCTAAATTCTACATCGATTTTGAAAATGCTGATAGTAGAGATGCAGGAAAAGATATGGCAATTGAAGTGGAGCGCCTAAAAAAAGAGGGGGTAAACGGAATTGTTTTAGATGTTCGTGATGATGGCGGTGGTTCATTAAAAACGGTTGTGGATATTGCTGGGTTATTCATTGAGCAGGGTCCGATAGTTCAAATTAAATCAGCTGCTGGAAGAAAAGAAATCCTTTCGGATAATGATAAAAAAGTACAGTGGGAAGGGCCTTTGGTAATTATGGTTAATAATTTTTCTGCCTCCGCTTCCGAGATTTTAGCTGCGGCAATTCAAGATTATAAGCGAGGTGTTATCATTGGAAGTAAACAAACTTTTGGTAAAGGAACAGTTCAAAATATAATTGATTTGAACCAGTTTGTACGTAATTCAAGCATTGGTGATTTAGGCGCATTGAAAACTACAACTCAAAAATTCTATAGAATTAATGGTGGTTCTACCCAATTGGACGGAGTGAGAAGTGATGTGATTATGCCGGATCGATATTCTTACGTAAAAATGGGGGAACGCGATGTTGATAATGCAATGCCTTGGGATAAAATTGATGTTGCTGAATATTCCGTTTGGAATAAGCAGATTAATTTTAATGCCGCAATCGCAAATAGTAAAAAGAGATTGGCGGACAACAATCAATTCAAATTGATTGATGAAAATGCAAAATGGATCAATGACAGAAGTGAAGACAATGTTTATAGTTTAGAAATTGACAAATTTCAAGCAGAACAAAAAGCACTTGATGAAACAGCTAAAAAATACAAGTCAGTTCTAGATTATAAAAACCAATTGAAATTTACTTCGCTACCATATGAAAATGAGGCTATGAAAACAGATTTGGCTTTGAAAGAAAAAAGAAATAGATGGCACGAAAGTTTAGCAAAAGATATTTATGTTGATGAAGCTTTAAATGTTTTAGGAGACTTACAATCGAAAGTCATACCTACAAAAGCAAATGTTGTTCTCAAGAAAAAAGACAAATTAGTGAAATCTTAATTTATATAAAAAGTTCCGAGTATAATTATACTCGGAACTTTTTAGTTATTGAATTATGAAAATGTAATTTTTTATGCGTTGGCCGTAACCGCTTCTTTGTCTATTTTACCTACCAAACCTACCAATACTTTTCCTGGACCTACTTCTGTAAATAAAGTAGCACCGTCTTTTATCATTTGTTGTACCGATTGCGTCCATTTTACAGGGGCAGTCAACTGAATAATCAAGTTTTTCTTAATCTCTGATGGATCAGAAACCGCACTTGCCGTTACATTTTGATACACCGGGCAAATTGGATTCGAAAAAGTGGTGGCCTCAATAGCTGCAGCTAATTCTTCTCTAGCTGGCTCCATCATTGGAGAGTGAAAACCGCCACCAACAGGCAATAATAATGCTCTTTTTGCACCTGCAATTTTCATTGCCTCACACGCTTTTTCAACTGCCGAAAATTCTCCAGAAATCACTAATTGTCCCGGACAGTTATAGTTGGCGGCTACAACAATTCCGTCTATTGATGTACAAACTTCTTCTACTATTTTATCCTCTAATCCTAAAACTGCCGCCATTGTTGAAGGCTTAATTTCACATGCTTTTTGCATCGCAATAGCTCTTTTTGATACCAATCGCAATCCATCTTCAAACGACAAAGTTCCATTGGCTACCAATGCTGAAAATTCTCCTAAAGAATGTCCCGCAACCATTTCTGGTTTAAAATTTTCCAGTGTTTTTGCTAATATCACCGAATGTAAAAATACTGACGGTTGTGTTACTTTGGTTTCTTTTAATTCTTCCGCAGTACCCTCAAACATGATATCGGTGATTCGAAAACCCAAAATTTCATTTGCTTTTTCGAATAATTCTTTGGCTAATTCTGAATTTTCATATAATTCTTTGCCCATCCCCGTGAATTGTGCGCCCTGACCTGGAAATATATATGCTTTCATTTTTTATATGTTTAATTAACTTAAATTGGAATGCAAAAATAGTATTTTTTTGGAGCAAATCAATCCCTTTTCATAATAACAATTTTTCCCGCTGTCCGCTATAGTCTTGCTTCGTTCCTTAGCAAGAGCTGCCACTTCCATCGGGGCTAACAAGTACGTTTAAATTGTTTTATAGCGTTTTCCTAAACCCGTTAATGATGAACGTTTACCACATTTGCAGCAGCAATGGCACGTTCAACAATTTCCTCAATTGGAGTTTTCAAACTATCATAACACAATGAAATACCCATTCTTCTATAAGGTCTTGAAGTTGGTTTTCCAAATATTCTGAAATCTGTTTTGGGTAACGCAGCAATTTTTTCTATTCC
>Ga0209107_10001809_pt1 | contig 11958 bp, 8 predicted proteins | sample LakErihyJuly2011_2_FD_187460 | JGI IMG/M metagenome (GOLD analysis project Ga0209107, IMG submission 187460) | Freshwater microbial communities from dead zone in Lake Erie, Canada - CCB hypolimnion July 2011 (SPAdes) (version 2) | ecosystem: Environmental > Aquatic > Freshwater > Lentic >... | reverse complement strand
ATTAATCCAAATTGACGCAAGGTTATTTATTTAAATATAAATCAAAAGTATCTCCTCTCAATCCAATACGCATTGCTTCCAAAGGAATCACTTCAGTGGGTGCAATATTGCCCAAATTCACATTACAGCCAATAAGCTCCAGAAAATATAATTGTTGTGCTTTTTGAGGCGCTTCCCATAATATCTTCTCTGCTGGTATTTTAGTTAATATTTCTTGTACCAATCCTTCACGCACTTCCCCACTACCTCTATATATTCCAACATTACCAGCCTCTCTTGCTTCCGCAATCACATAAGATGCGCCTGCGCTTAATTCAGCACTCATTAATTCAATCCATTTGTAAGGAGGAATAATATGTGCGGCATCCTTACTTCCTACCTCACTATATACGGTTGCAAACTTCATGATCTTTTCAATATATCCACATTTCTCACTGTGTGGAATATTAATAGAACCATCACTTACTTCAATGACATCAATTTTGTAATCCTTGCACATTGCGATATAATCATCCAACTGATTACGAATTAAAAAAGCTTCAAATAAGGTACCTCCAAAATAGACAGGTAAATTATGGGACTGATACAATTCAATTTTTTTTCTAAGGTTAGGCGTGACAAAGGAAGTACCAAACCCTAATTTTATGATATCCGTATGCGGCAAAGCCACACTTAAAAAATTTTCGGCCTCACCATAACTTAAACCCTTATCCATTACCATTGTTAAACCATGTTTGCGGGGCTGGACAGTACGTTCGGGAATTTGTGATAAATTAAAATTCATAATTGTATAAAAAATATATTGTGCTACAAAGGTAACTAATTTTAGTTACCCATTTTTTGCTTTCTTGAATCTGCCTATAAGCTCAGTTACTTTATTGTCCTGAATAATTTCAGGATAAAATTTTAAAAACTTTTTTAACCATTTTGTCGATTTAGACAAAGCCATTTCTAATTGCAATAAGCCATCTGCCGATTTTTTCATCATGAACAAAATAGCACTTCGATAATAGATAAATAAAATTTTTCCCTGGGTGGATATATAAGCCAATTCGGTTTGCTCTAGTGCTAGTTGTAGTTGTCCACTGGCTACCAAACATTTAATCAAATACTCCCACCCTGCAATTTGCTTCGGTTTGTTTTTTACCACCGTTCCAAAATAAAATACTGCTTCCTTGTGTTGGTCCATATTCATATAACATTCCCCCATCAAAATGTAATACTCGTTAATGTGCTTATGTATACGAATCGCATGCTCCAATTGTTTGATGGCCATTTCCCATTTCGACTCCAACATATAGGTAATGGCAATTTTTTGATACAATCTACTATCGTCTGAATTTAAATGCACCGCTTTCTTATAGTGGAATCTTGCTTGGGCATAATTTTTCATTCGGTGATAGCAATGACCAATTGCTTCGTATATCACATCCTCAGGTCGCGACAATTCTAACACTTTTTCTAAAGCTTCAATCGCCTCCTTATATTTTCGAAGCCTTAAAAAAGCATCTCCCATATTACGATACGCGTAATCAAATTTTTCATCAATCACTATTGCAAATTGATAAGCGTCAATGGCCTTCTCATGCAATTTCAACCCCTGATAGGCTGCAGCTAAATTAAACCAAGCCAAAGCATTGTAGGGTTGTTCGTCAATTAGCTTTTGATGCAGTCGAATACTTTCCTCGTTCCGCCCTGTAAAATCGGTCCAGAAACAAATTTTATATAAGGCTTCTTCGTTGTTCGGATCTTCCTCTAATACCAATTGCAAACAATCAAACACTTTATCAAATGCTTCATGATCGTCATATACATCAGCTAATTCTAATAAAAGTTCGGTTCGTTCTTGACCAGTAAATAAATGTAATGCTTCTTGTAATAACTCAATAGCCATTCCAGTTTGTTCCAGCGCCATGTAGGCATCTGTTTTTAAGATAAACAAATTCATGTCCTTGTGATCGTACAAGGATGCAGCATCTAATAATGAAAGTGCTTCTTTATAATTTCTGGTCGCCAAAAGCAGGTCCGCTTTTTTGATCATTAAGAGTGCAGAAAATGGATATTGGTTTAAAGCTAAATTAGCAGCTTCGATAGCTTCAGCAACTTCATCCTTCTCATCTAAATGCTCAATTATCTTTTCAAAGTCATCCTCTTCGATGTAGGCATTGGCCCTACCAAACTTTAAATTTTGGTAACGTTGCATTAACTCCTGAATATCCCTTGCTTCCTCCTCTTCTTCATGCGGATTAAACATAATACGATTATTTACAGGTTAGTAAGGTGTTGATTATCAATACTTTAATTGTACCGAATTCATCAACTACCCTTTAAATAAATATACAAACAACCCCTTAATAATCAATAATTTATTGTTCACATACCCCCAATTAATCGTTAAAAATATTTTTTATTATAAAGTTCAAAAAATACTACCTTCGTAGACGAATGCGTATACTTAAAAACATATTATTAGTGTCTTGTATGATAACCAGTCTGGTTATTTCAGGTAGCACGTATGCAAGTACCGTAATCACCACTACTTTAGAATCTAAAAAAGTAGAAGAGAAGTATTCATTAAAAAACTTAGGAAGTATGGCACGCAAAACAGCGAGCTTTTATACTTTAAAATCAAGTTTAGAATTCAAGGGACTTAGCACAATAAGCAATAGCAGTAACGCCGCTTATTTAAAATATAACAAAGGAAATATCTCTTATGTAATTCCTTATCGTTATAAAGTGATTTTACCAAGATTCAAAGCACCTACGCGCATTCAACCTTAACTTTCACTTCAGTTCAGATTAATATCTCAACATAGAAGCGTAACATTAGTACTTTAATTTGCTGCTCGGTTAATTTTCAAATCAAATTTACTTTTCCGTTCGGCTTACTTTAGTTAATCAAGTATTTGGAATTCCGATTTATTAATTTCAAATTGATTCAATGTTATTGGACTAAGATCCAATAGGGTTGCTATATATTTAATAACAGGGTTATTTTTGTTTACAATACTGTAGCTTAATACCAATCCTTGCACTTCCTTAAAAGCAAATTCAAAAGTAGTCACAGAGGGAATTAAATCAGGTGTATAATAAACTTCATAAACAACGCCATCACTCAATTCTAGCCTCACTTTTTTGCAAGGATACCCAAGCAGGGTGATGGTATCTGTCTGGATTTCCTTCATTGAAATTAAAGTGGCTAAACTAGCAGGCGGATAAATTATTTCTTGCAAATATTTATTATTGCCGACCTCCTTGGTAACAACCGCTTTATCCTGTTGAATATTAAAAATTAAAGTTTGCACCAACTGCGGTGTAGTTAATGTTGTTTTACATTGATTCCCTTTAATCCAAACTTTTTTTGAACCAATACCCACCCATTCATTTTTTTGTTGCTGTTGAATATTAAATTGGATGGTACACTCCCCTAATACTTTCGCTTGCGCATGCGCATAGGTGCTTATAAATAAAACGCAGACAATAAGGGGGAATTGTTTCAAGTTCATTTACTGATATAAAAAAAAGAGACCCTGCTGAAGAAGGTCTCTTTATAAGTAAAAAATTATTTTTTAGTCTTGTCTTTTAAGGTTTGTACCTTTTTTTGCGCGTCTACCATTTGTTCGTATTTACTTTGCCAATTACTTTTTTTCTTTGGCGTTTTTCTTTTCAAATCAATTTCAGCCAATATCTTATCATGATCAATAATGACTTTTTGAATCACTAATTGCATTAATAAAGTAATGACGTTTGATACTGTATAATACCAGGTTAAGGCAGAAGGCAACCCATTAAAAATGAAAAGTAACATGAACGGGAATATATAGGGCATGTACTTTAAAGCAGGATTATCCTGTGTAGGTGTCATTGCCATATTATAAATCGACATCAAGAAACTTGTAAATACCGCCAATAAGGTAAATAAACTAATATGATTACCAAAGCCCAAAGGAACAGTAAATGGCAGTGTAAAAATGGAGTCATAGCTCGATAAATCATGACTCCATAAAAAAGATTGGCCCCTTAATGAAATAGCTGAATTAAAGAAACTGTATAACGCAAAGAAAATTGGAATTTGTAACAAAGCTGGAATACAACCCCCTAAAGGGTTTACGCCTGCTTCTCTAAACAACTTCATCTGCTCCATCGCGAAACCTTGTTGGTCATCACCCAATTTTTTCTTGATCTCATCAAGTTCAGGCTTTAATACTTTCATTTTAGCACTACTCAAAAAACTTGAATACGTCAAAGGAGAAGTTACTAATCTAATGAAAATGGTAAGTAAAAAAATAACCCAACCAAAGTTTTTAACAAAGCCTGCGAAAAAGTCGAATACAGGCATTAAAATATATTTATTAATAGGGCGAACAAAGGAATATAGGTCTCTTCCTAAGTTTACTATTTTCTCCATTTCAGGCGCTTGTGATTTTAATATTTGAAAATCATTAGGCCCATAATACAATGAAAAATCAATGTTCGCGTTATCACCGGTCAACTTTGTTTGCAATTGCGATTGCATGGTAGCTAAGCCATTGCTGCTATCAATTTTACGTTGCCAATCTACCTTACCAGAAACAAAACCTTGTTTGTAAATAATGGAAGTAGCGAAAAATTGCTGTATCAATCCAATCCACTGAACTGGCTTTTCGAATGTATGGGTTGTATTACTTGAAATATAATCAAACTCATTTCCTTCAGAAAAACAAATATTTGACATTTGACGCTCATACACTGATGTACGTTCTTGTTGATAAGAATGAACATCCCACAAAAAATTAACTTGTTGGTTCGTAAACAATGTTGACGCACCCTGGAGTTGAATTGACCAATCTACATTGTACTTATTTGGCGACAATGTAAATAAGTGACGAATCACCTTGCCATTAGGTGTTGTCCATACATACTCCAATTTTTGTACACCCTCTTTTGTAGGTAATACATTCACCGTTGGAAATAATACTTTATTAACTTGCGCAGTTTTATTGTCCCCTATATTAACAGCATAGTTCAAGGAACTACTATCCCCTAATTGTACCAATTGCTTTTGATTATTGGTATACTTTTTTAAAGTAACGCCAACCACTTGCCCCCCTTTATTGCTGAATTTCACTTTCACTAAATCGTTTTCCAATTCAGTGAATTGCTCTTTAACAGAATCTGCTAGTATAGCAGCAGTTGCGACACCAAGTTTTGCAGTATCTGAGATGATTGGATTTTTTGCCGCCGCCGCCTTAGCCGCTTCAGCTTTTAACATCATTACAGAATCATCAAAATGCTTTTTGTAAGCCGTCAATTCAGTTTGCTGCTTGTTGGTGTACCAGAAATAAGTAAAAAACAAACCTGCTAACAATATAAACCCAATGATCGTATTTTTATCTGTGTTCATTTGTGAAATTTTAACCGTATTTAACGAGGGCCAAAGGTATCGTTTTTTTACAAATTTCGGCTGTATTTGCCCCCCACCTGGTACAAGGCATTGGAAATTTGGCCTAAACTGCAATATTTGACGGCTTCCATTAATAGGGTGAAAATGTTTTCATTATTTATAGCTGCTTTTTGGAGCTTTTTCAGATGAATTTCGGCCACAGATTGGTTTCTTTTTTTAAAGGCGTCCACATGCAGTATTTGCCCATTTTGTTCAGCTGTGGAGGACCTAAAAATGGCTTGCTGATCGGCATTGTGTTTTTGTTCCTGATTCACAAAAGCATTTACCCCAATAATTGGAATTTCACCCGCGTGTTTTTTTGTTTCATATAACAAACTCTCCTCTTGAATTTTTGTACGCTGATACATTCTTTCCATAGCACCCAAAACACCACCCCTATTATTTATTCTTTCAAACTCACGCATGACTGCCTCCTCCACCAAATCCGTTAATTCTGTAATTAAAAAACTTCCTTGTTGGAAATTTTCAACTTTAGTAGTGCCTAATTCTTTATTAATAATTAATTGAATCGCTAGTGCGCGCCTTACACTTTCTTCCGTAGGTGTGGTAATCGCTTCATCATAAGCATTGGTGTGTAAGCTATTGCACTGATCGTATATCGCATACAAAGCTTGCAGCGTGGTTCTGATATCATTAAAATCAATTTCCTGCGCATGCAAACTTCGACCACTGGTTTGTATATGGTATTTTAATTTTTGTGAACGCTCATTGGCATGATACTTATGCTTCATAGCGTTGGCCCAAATTCGTCGCGCCACTCTTCCAATAACCGCATATTCTGGATCCATTCCATTGCTAAAGAAAAAACTTAGGTTGGGAATAAAATCATCAATAGCAATACCCCGATTCATGAAATATTCAACATAGGTAAACCCATTGGCCAAAGTAAATGCAAGCTGTGTAATTGGATTGGCACCTGCTTCAGCAATATGATATCCAGAAATTGAAATACTATAAAAATGTTTGATTTTATTTTCGGCAAAATAAGCTTGTACATCCCCCATTAATCTTAAGGCAAAATCGGTAGAAAAAATACAAGTATTCTGTGCTTGATCTTCTTTTAAAATATCTGCTTGTAAAGTGCCTCTAATATTGTTGAGCACTTCTTTTTTAATAATTTCGTAAACAGCAGGCGCTAATACTTGATCACCAGATACACCCAATAACTTTAAGCCTAACCCATTATGCCAGTCATTAAAATTTAATGATTTGTTTACATTAGAATAGGCAGGCAGTGCTCCCCCTTCAAAAAGTTTTTTTATTTTTTTATTGACCGTTGGCCATAACTTATTTGCCGTAATATACTTTTCACAGGCTTGGTCAATTGCGGTGTTAAAAAATTGTGCCATAAGTATGGGTGCAGGCCCATTGATGGTCATACTCACCGATGTACTAGCACTATTTAAATCAATGCCACTATATAATTTTTTTGCATCATCAATGGTGGCCACACTCACGCCCGCATTCCCAATTTTTCCAAAAACATCCAATCTTTTTTCTGGATCATGCCCATATAAAGTAACGCTATCAAAGGCGGTTGAAAGTCGAATAGAACTTTGCCCCTTACTTAAAAAATGAAATCGACTATTGGTTCTTTCAGGACTGCCTTCTCCTGCAAACATTCTGGTGGGATCCTCCGCTGTCTGCTTCAACTTAAATACACCGGCAGTGAATGGAAAATATCCGGGGAGATTTTCCTTCAAATGCCATTCAGTAATATCGCCCCAATCCTTAAACTTGGGTAATTGAATTTTTTGAATAACTGTTCCTGATTGCGTTTCAAAACTTAAAGCATGTTTTACTTTTTTTCCCTTGAGTTCAGTTTCTAAAAAAGGTTGCTGATAACTAGCCGCCTTTTCGGGCCATTCAGATAAAAGTTGCTTTACCTCAGGCGCAATTTTTTGTTCAATAAGTGTATTCTCTTTTAAAATTTTCTTATCCTCTTTTAATGAAGCTACTTTTAATACCTGCTGAAAACAATACCATTTAGATGCCAAATTTTTTTGATCTTCAATCCAATGATTATTTTTTTGAACCACTTCCACAATCTCACCTAAATAATTATTTCGTTTATTTGGAATGGTGGGCGCTTTGACCACATTTTCATTATAATTCGGCTCCCACGGAAGGGTCTGCCACTTTAGTTGATGAGTTTGAAATACCACCGCTGCCAAACAATTATACATTGCTTGCATACCAGGATCATTAAAATGCGAAGCAATGGTTCCAAAAATTGGCATACTGTTTATTTCATCTGACCACTGATGATGTGAACGTCGATATTGTTTGCGTACATCTCTTACTGCATCTAAACCACCTGTGCGATCAAATTTATTTATAGCAATAATTTTCGCATAATCAATCATATTAATTTTTTCCAATTGGGTGGGTGCACCAAACTCGGGTGTCATTACATACATGGGAATGCTAACAAAATCAACAATCGTAGCATCATTCTGACCTACGCCTGCGGTTTCAATAATAATGCTATCAAAACCAGCGGCAATACAAAGCTCAATGACTGCATCCATTGAATTTGCGATAGAATTTTTATCCGACCTCGTAGCCAAGGAGCGCATATATACATTGGGATGATCAATGGCATTCATACGAATACGATCACCCAATAAAGCACCCCCCGTTTTTCGTTTGGTTGGATCTACGGAGATCACCGCAATGGTTTTTTGTGGATTGGCTAATAAAAAATATTGCACGATGCGATCGCAAACGGTTGATTTTCCCGCACCGCCGGTGCCCGTTAGTCCAATGATGGGAATATTCTTATTACTTTTTTTAACTGCTTTTTTAACAGGCCCATTTTGCAATAAAGTAATTGCCCTGCTTAAATAACGCGGATCAATTTTTTTTGAAAAATTTAATTTGGGTAATTTATTTTTTGGAAAATTTTTTAATTCATAATTACAAAATTTAATTACCTCATTAATCATTCCTTCAATGCCCAATTGTAAACCATCGGCAGGTAAAAATATTTTTGATATTCCTATCTTCTCTAATGCTGCTGCTTCTTTGGGTAAGATAGTTCCCCCACCACCACCTACAATTATAATATGCTTGTATCCTGCATCATTTAATAACTTTCTTACGTAAGTGAAAAATTCAATATGCCCTCCTTGATATGAGGTAATCGCGATTCCTTGCACATCTTCCTCAATCGCAGCGGTTGCAATTTCAAGTGCCGATCGATTGTGTCCAAAATGGATAATTTCAACGCCTTTTTCTTGTAAAACTCGACGCATGATATTAATAGAAGCATCATGGCCATCAAATAGACTCGTGGAAGTGAGGATACGAATATTATTCATATCCCAAAGCTAACAAATGTTAGCAATATAACAAGCTGACAATTATTTTTTTGCTTGAAGTTTAGCTGCTGCAATAAAATGAACAAATAAAGGCGCAGGATATTCCACCGTACTTTTCAATTCTGGGTGGTATTGTACCCCAATAAAAAATGGATGATTGGGTAATTCTACAATTTCAACTAATCCAGTCGCTGGGTTCACTCCACTGGTCACCATACCTGCATCCTGAAATGCTTTTAAATAGTCATTGTTAAACTCATAACGATGACGATGGCGTTCACTTATTTCAGTGGTACCATAAATTTTATAGGCCAATGTATCTTTCGTGATCGTACATGGATATGCACCTAAACGCATGGTTCCGCCCTTCATGGTGATTCGCTTTTGCTCCTCCATCATATTAATGACTGGAAATTTTGAAAGCGGATCCATTTCAACAGAATGGGCACCTGCATATCCTAAAATATTACGCGCAAATTCAATCACGGCCATTTGCATTCCTAAACAAATGCCAAAGAAGGGTAATTTATTTTCACGCGCATATTGCACTGCAATAATTTTTCCTTCAATACCCCTATTACCAAAACCTGGGGCAACTAATAAACCATCCAATCCCGACAATTGTACCTTTGCATTTTCAGCAGTGATATTTTCACTATGTACATTCACTACATTTACCTTCACTTCATTCATCGCACCTGCATGTATAAAGCTTTCTAGGATGGACTTATACGCGTCTTGAAGTTCAATATACTTTCCAATTAATCCAATATTTACAGTCGCTTTTGGATGCTTTAATTTATCTAAAAAAATATTCCATTTCGTTAAATCTGGCTCCTTGAAATTCTGAATATTTAATTTTTTTAATACAATTAAATCCAATTTTTCTTTTAACATTAACAAAGGCACTTCGTAAATAGTACTTGCGTCTAATGATTCAATTACATTGCCTGCTTTAACGTTACAGAATAAGGCAATTTTCTTTTTAATGTCATCATTTAATGGATGTTCTGTTCTACAAACAATCACATCTGGATGAACCCCTGTTTCACTCAACATTCTAACACTATGTTGTGTAGGTTTTGTTTTTAATTCCTTAGCAGCATTTAAATAAGGAATTAAAGTTAAATGCACCACCATGACATCATCCTCCGGCAACTCCCATTGAATTTGACGCACGGTTTCAATAAAAGGAGTGCTTTCAATATCACCCACCGTTCCACCAATTTCCGTGATCACCACATCAAATTTTCCATCCTGGCCTAGCAATAACATGCGGCGCTTAATTTCATCTGTGATATGTGGAACTACTTGTACTGTTTTTCCTAAAAATTCACCTGCTCTTTCTTTATTAATTACTGTCTGATAAATACGACCTGTAGTAACATTATTTGCTTGGGAAGTTGGGCTACTTAAAAAACGCTCGTAATGCCCTAAATCTAAATCGGTTTCAGCACCATCTTCTGTTACATAACATTCTCCATGCTCATAAGGATTCAATGTACCTGGATCCACATTGATATAAGGATCAAACTTTTGTATAGTAGCAGTGAGGCCCCTGGCTTGTAATAATTTAGCCAATGAAGCGGCAATAATGCCCTTACCCAAACTACTCGTTACACCCCCGGTTACAAATACATACTTTGCCATATTATTATTGCTTCTTTTTTGAAAATAGCATACACCCAATAGCAAAATACTATTGTGTATAAACCAGTCTCAAAATGGTTAATTTACTTTTTAGGACCTATCTTTATTTGGAAAAATTCTTAGAGGTCATACAAACCTACACCAAAAAAGGGGTGGAAAAAAATGATCCTATACGCCCAACAAAAAATGTTTATAAGTGTTATTTAAAAGTGAACATCTTTACTAAAAACAACTAAAATAAAATGAAAAACTTAATTTATTCCACTTTGGCCCTTCTGTTTGCGGTTAGTTTGTTAAGCTGGCAATGGTCCAAAAACCAACATCCGACAATAGATAAAAAAGAGGTCATTGAATGCCTCAATATGGAAACACAACAAGCTTATCAACTGGAGGCAAGTACCCCCGCTTTCGCAGCAATGCACCCGAACCCTTTGGTGGTAAATCCAGAAAATTTATTGGGAAAAATGATTGAATTTGACGCAGCTGATGGCAAACAAGCATTTGCCTATTTTATTCCTGCTAAAAAGAAAAGCAATAAATATTTAATTGTGATTCAGGAGTGGTGGGGTTTGAATGACAATGTGAAAATGGAATCAGATAAATATTATACCGACCTTGGTAATGTTAATGTAATTGCAGTGGACATGTATGACGGCAAAGTAGCCGCTACTCCAGATAGTGCCATGAAATTAATGCGCGGTGCTAATATGGAAAGAATGACTGCTATTATGCAAGGTGCCATTAAATATGCGGGTAGTAAAGCTGCCATCTATAGTGTGGGTTGGTGTTTTGGAGGTATGTGGAGTTTACAAACAGCCATTCTTGCTGGACCACAAGCAAAAGGATCGGTGATGTATTATGGTCGCCCTGAAACGAATATGGACAAATTAAAATCCATCCAATGTGATATCATTGGCTTCTTTGGCAATAAGGACCAAAGCCCCTCTCCTTCATTAGTGAATGATTTTGAAAAGAATATGAAAGAGGCGGGTAAAAATTTATCCGTGAATAGATATGAAGCAGGTCATGGTTTTGCAAATCCAAGTAATCCAAGTTTTAATGCTGCTGCCACTGAAGATGCTTATACAAAAGCAATTGCGTTTTTAAAAGCACATTAATCCAAATAACGATTATTTCAATAAATAAAGCGCCCTTCAAAATAGAATTTCATTTGCCTCCGCGGCACGAAGCCAAAGTCGGCTACATGAAACTATTTTGAAGGGCTTCTTAAAACGTTCCGTGTGAGAGAAAAAATACAATATTCTTCGGCGCTCAATCGCAAGCTCAAATGTTCGCTCAGAATAGTATTTCTTTCTCTTTTTTTTGAAACAAAATTGTATTTAACTAATACAATTGTTTTTTAACAAGATAATTGGAAACATAATCCCCAACCCCTTCTTCTAAAGTTGAGAAAGGCTCGGTATATCCTGCGGCACGAAGCTTATTCATATTGGCTTCGGTAAAGTATTGGTATTTATCTCTGATATCTAGTGGCATATCAATGAATTCAATATTGGGTTGTAATCCTTGTGCACTAAAAGT
>Ga0209107_10001808_pt1 | contig 11960 bp, 9 predicted proteins | sample LakErihyJuly2011_2_FD_187460 | JGI IMG/M metagenome (GOLD analysis project Ga0209107, IMG submission 187460) | Freshwater microbial communities from dead zone in Lake Erie, Canada - CCB hypolimnion July 2011 (SPAdes) (version 2) | ecosystem: Environmental > Aquatic > Freshwater > Lentic >... | reverse complement strand
TCGACCCGCACGTTGACGTGCGGAAATTCCTGCATGAATGACTTCACGTGGGGCGGTAGCTCGTGCAGCCCGCCTCGACGATCGTGAGGTCTTGCGGGCGGATCCAGCGCTTCACGGCCGCGTTGACATCAGCCACGGTCAGCCCAGCGACCTGGGCCTCGAGCGAAGCATCCCAAGCGAGCGCCCGATCGAGGAAGCGATAGGACTGCAACCGACCGGCCAACTCGCGATCCTGCGAGCGGCTGACACTGCGCCCCTGCAGCCAGCCGCTGCGCGCGTCCTTGAGCTCAGTCTCGCTGAAACCTTCGCTCAGCATCTTCGCCAGTTCTTCGCGGTAGGCAGCGAGCAACCGTGCCGAGTTCTGCGGGTTGTAGATCGCGAAGGTGCCGAAGGCGCCGTCCTTGTCCAAGGAGGACGCCTGCAGGAAGGACGACACGCCGTAGCTGATGCCCTCCTTCTGACGGATCCGGGTGGCGAGACGCGAGTTGAGGAAGCCACCCCCCAGCATGTAGTTGGCGAGGGTGAGCGCGGCGAAGTCCGGATCATCGTCGCGCAGCGGCAGGTTCAGGCGCGCGATCATCACCGCATTGGTCTTATCGGGCGTCACGATCTGGCGGTCGCCACCTCCGATGACGAAGCTGTTGCCGGGCGCCCGTTCAAAGCGCTGTTTGACAGACCAGCCGGCGAGCATCGCACCGAGTGCGGCGCGGGTGGTGGTCTCGTCGAAGTCGCCGACGACCGCCGCGGTCGCAGCCGAGGCACCGTAGAAATCGGCGTGGAAGCGTCGCAGGTCAGCGACCGTGGTGCCGCGGATCGCGGCGGCCTCTTCCTCGAAGGTGCGTACCCGACGGAAATCGTCGGCCGGCCAAGGCGATGTGATGCGGGCGCTCTCACGCGCGGCGATGGCCTGCGGTTCGCTGCGTTGCTGATCGAGACCGGCGAGCGTCTCATCGCGCAGCTTGGCGAACTCGGCTTCCGGGAACACCGGATTGCGCAAGAGGTCGGTGACGATGTCCAGCGTGGGTACGAGATTGTCTCGGGTGGAGACCACCGAGACGTTCACGGTCTGTCCGCTGCCGCCGATGCTGATGGTGGACTTCAGCCGGTCGAGTTCGTCGTTGACCTGCTGCAATGAACGGTTCGAGGTGCCGCGGCGCAGCATCGCCGCCGTGAGTTCGGTCATGGTCGTCCGACCGTTCAATGAGTTTCGATCGCCGAGCCGCAGCACGATGTTCGCTGTGACAGCGCCACCGCGGGTGGATTTGGCGAGGAAGCTGTACTTCGCGCCGCCCGGCAGCGTCTCGCTGCGGGTACGGGCGTCGATGTTGGCAGGCGAAGGATCGAAGGACTCTGCCTGCTTGAGCGCCGCTCGACCGGTGTATCCGGCAAGCATCACCGCAGGCGCATCCGCGGCCGGGATCGTCGCCCGCAGGGGGGCGGCATCCGGGACGAACAGGCCGGTGGTGCGGTTCGAAGGCTTGAGGTACGCCATGGCGACCCGGTTGACGTCGGCAGCAGAGACTTTTTCGAGACGGTCGCGCGTCAGGAACCACAGCCGCCAGTCACCCTTCGAGACATATTCGGAGAGCCCGAGTCCGACGCGTTCGCTATTGTTGTAGGTGAGCTCGAAGCTCTTCATCAAAGTGTTCCGTGCGCGGGTGACTTCATCCGCGGTAATCGGCTGCGAGGCGAGCGTGTCGAGCAGTCCGAGCATCGTCTGCGTGGCATCCGCCACCGGCTTGTCCTTGAGGACTTCCGCCGCGAAATACATGTAACCCGGGTCCTTCAGCTCGAAGGCGAACCCGCCGACGCTGCTCGCCTTGCCGGTCTCCACCAGCGCCTTGTACAGGCGTCCCGAGGGTTCGTTGGTGAGCGCCTCGGCGAGGACCTGCACCGCGACGAAGTCCGGATGGGCACCAGCCGGGATGTGATAACCGGTAGCGGTGACCTGCAGGTCACCGACTCGGCGCAGCACGGCATGGCGCTCGCCATCCTGGGTGGGTTCGACGGTGTAGGTCGGCTGCAGGATGCGCTGCGGACGCGGGATCGGCCCGAAGAATTCATTCACCCAGGCGAGCGTCTTCGCCTCGTCGATCTTGCCGGTGACGGTCAGCACCGCGTTGTCGGGTTGGTAGTAGTTGCGGTAGAAGGCCCGCAGATTGGCGACCGGCACACGCTCGATGTCCTCGCGCGATCCGATGGTGGACTTGCCGTAGTTGTGCCAAAGATAGGCGGTGGACATGACCCGCTGCAGCAGCACGCGCGAGGGGTTGTTCTCACCGGATTCGAACTCGTTGCGCACTACGGAGAACTCGCTCTTGAGATCTTCCTCCTTGATGAAGGAATTGATCATGCGGTCGGCTTCGAGGTCGAGGGCCCAGCGCAGGTTGTCGTCGGTGGCCGCGAAGGTCTCGAAATAGTTGGTGCGGTCGTACCAGGTGGTGCCGTTCGGGCGCGCCCCACGGGCGGTGAGTTCCTGAGGGATGTTCGGGTGGCGCGGTGTGCCTTTGAACACCATGTGTTCGAGCAGATGAGCCATGCCGCTCTCGCCGTAGCCTTCGTGGCGGGAGCCAACGAGGTAGGTGATGTTTACGGTGATGGTCGGCTTGGAACCGTCCGGGAAGAGGAGTAGCGTCAGGCCGTTGGCGAGCCGGTACTCGGTGATCCCCTCGACCGAGGTGATCTTCTGCGGCACGGGAGGCTTGGCGGCGCTCACGGCGGGTTTAGCGGCCTTGTCGGCAGCCATGGCCGGCGCGGCAAGCGGGGCCGTCAGGGTCAGGAACAAGGCAGCGGTCAGCGACGCGGTCTGGGAGACGATATGGCGCACGACAGGCACTCCGTCAGGATTGATGTTGGGTCGACTCTATCCGGGTTGCGCCTGCGTTCACAGTCTTGCGTAAAGAAAAAGGCCCCGTTTCCGGGGCCTTCTTCGTTTGCCGATCGCGGGACCGCTTAGAGCAGCGGCACCAGCAACAGCGCCACGATGTTGATGATCTTGATCAACGGGTTGATGGCTGGGCCAGCGGTGTCCTTGTACGGATCGCCGACCGTGTCACCGGTGACCGCGGCCTTGTGGGCCTCGGAGCCCTTGCCGCCGAAGTGACCTTCTTCGATGTATTTTTTGGCGTTGTCCCAGGCACCACCACCCGTGCACATCGAGATGGCGACGAACAGGCCCGTGACGATGGTGCCGATGAGCAGGCCACCGAGCGCGCGGATGCCGGCGCCGTCGCCCATCAGCGCGTTCATGCCGAAGGCCACCACGACCGGCACCAAGATCGGCAGCAGCGAGGGCACCACCATCTCCTTGATCGCCGATTTGGTGAGCAGGTCGACCGCCGTGGAGTAATCGGGCTTGCCCGTACCGTCCATGATGCCGGGGATCTCGCGAAACTGGCGACGCACTTCGGTGACCACCGAGCCCGCTGCTCGTCCGACGGCTTCCATGGCCATCGCAGCGAACAGGTAGGGCACGAGACCACCGATGAAAAGGCCGATGATCACAGCCGGATCCGATAGCGAGAACTCGACCATGGGGCGCCCGGTGGCGGCCAGATGCGCCTCGAGCTTGAGGGTGTAGTCGGCGAACAGCACGAGTGCCGCAAGACCCGCCGAGCCGATCGCATAGCCTTTGGTCACCGCCTTGGTGGTGTTGCCCACGGCATCGAGCGGGTCGGTGATGCTGCGGACCTTCTTGTCGAGCCCCGCCATTTCGGCGATGCCGCCTGCGTTGTCGGTGATCGGACCGTAGGCATCGAGCGCCACGATCATGCCGGTCAGCGACAGCATCGAGGTCGCCGCGATGGCGATGCCGTAGAGACCGTGACCGGCCTCGCCGTTCTCGCCGAGCGTGTAGGAACCCCAGATCGCGGCGCAGACCGCGAGCACCGGCAGTGCGGTGGACTTCATCGATACACCGAGACCGGCGATCATGTTCGTTGCATGGCCCGTCTGCGAGGCCTCGGCGATCTTGCGCACCGGGCTGTATTCGGTGGCGGTGTAGTACTCGGTGATGACGATCATCGCCGCCGTCAGCGCGAGGCCGATCAGCGCACAACCGAACATCGAGGTGAAGTGCGCGGGCATCAGCGACTGGGTGATGAACCAGAAGGCGACCGCGGACACCACGCCCGAGACGATCACGCCCTTGTAGAGCGCGTTCATGATCTTGCCGCCGTCGCTCACCCTCACGAAGAAGGTGCCAACGATGGAGGCGACGATCGAGGCGGCGCCGAGCGCGAGCGGGTAGATGATCGCCGCGCTGCCGACGCCCGTCAGCATCAGGCCGCCGAGCAGCATGGTGGCGACGAGGGTGACCGCATAGGTCTCGAACAGGTCGGCGGCCATGCCGGCGCAGTCGCCGACATTGTCACCGACGTTGTCGGCGATGACCGCGGGATTACGCGGGTCGTCCTCGGGGATGCCCGCTTCGACCTTGCCGACGAGGTCGGCACCGACATCCGCACCCTTGGTGAAGATGCCACCACCGAGACGCGCGAAGATGGAGATCAGCGAACCGCCGAAGGCGAGACCGACCAAAGAACGCAGCGCCTTGTCATCGCCCACGACCGGGATCATGAGCATGTAGTAGAGGGCGACGCCGATCAGAGCGAGACCCACCACCAGCATGCCGGTGATCGCGCCGCCCTTGAAGGCGACCTGCAGCGCGGCGTTCAGGCCGTGGTTGGCCGCTTCGGCGGTCCGCACGTTCGCGCGCACCGAGACGTTCATGCCGATGTAGCCGGCGATACCGGAGAGGATCGCGCCGACCGCGAAGCCGCCTGCGGTCGCCCAGTCGAGCAACAAGCCGAGCACGACGAACAGCACCGCGCCGACCACAGCGATGGTGGAGTACTGGCGGTTGAGGTAGGCCTGCGCGCCGGCTTGGATGGCGGCGGCGATCTCCTGCATGCGGGCATTGCCGGCGGGAAGTTTGTTGATGGCGACGGCCGAGATGGCCCCGTAGACGACTGCAAGGACTCCGGCGCCGACGGCGATCCAGAGCCAATTGTTAAGGTCCATTATGATCTCCCCCTAGGAAAAAAGGCGCCGAATCATACCATGACCGCCCGGGCGACGGCCCTTGAGGGCGGGCATCGATCAAGCCTTGAACGGTGGCAGTCGCTTGCGGACTTTCGCGCCGCGCAGTTTGACGTAGACCGGCAATCCGTCCCGGAACGGCGGCGGCGCTTCGCCGTCGATCAACGGCAGCAGGTGGCGTCGACATCTCTCGGTGATGCCAAAACCGTCGGGTGTGATGAAGTCGCGCGGCAGCTTGTGCTCCACATTGGCGACCTTGGCAAGCTCGACGTGACCCACCGTCCAGCGATAGGGCCGCGAGGATTTTCGGACCACGATCGGCATCACAGCGTTCTGGCCACGCACGGCGAGTTCGACGGCGGCCTTGCCCATCGCATAGGCCTGCTCGACATCCGTCTTCGAGGCGATGTGGCGCGCCGCACGCTGCAGGTAGTCCGCCACCGCCCAGTGATACTTGTAGCCGTGGGCTTCGCGGATCATGTGGGCGACGAACGGCGCGACGCCGCCCAGCTGCGTGTGGCCGAAGGCGTCTTTCGTGCCGGCGTCGGCGAGGAAGCGTCCGTCTGCATAGGCCGTGCCTTCGGACACCACGATCACGCAGTAGCCGACGCGCTCCACGGTCTCCTTGACGCGCGCCAAGAACGCCGCCGGGTCGAAGGCGACCTCCGGGAACAGGATAATGTGCGGCGCCGCATCGCGGCCTTTGCCGGCGAGCCCACCTGCGGCGGCGATCCAGCCGGCATGGCGGCCCATCACCTCCATCACGAACACTTTGGTGGAGGTGCGCGCCATCGAGGCGATATCGAGCGAGGCCTCGAGTGTGGACACGGCGACGAACTTGGCGACCGAGCCGAACCCCGGGCAACAATCGGTGAAGGGCAAATCGTTATCCACGGTCTTCGGCACGCCGATGCAGGTGATGGGGTAACCGAGCGTCTCGCCCATCTGCGCGACCTTGTGCGCGGTGTCCATCGAGTCGTTGCCGCCGTTGTAGAAGAAATATCCGATGTCATGGGCCTTGAAGACCTGGATCAGACGCTCGTACTCGGCGCGGTTCTTGTCCAGACCCTTGAGCTTGAAACGCGCTGAACCGAAAGCGCCGCCGGGCGTGTGGCGCAGTCCGGCGATGGTCGCCTTGCTCTCCTTGGAGCAATCGATCAGGTCTTCCTCTAGGGCGCCGATGATGCCGTGGCGGCCGGCGTAGACCTTGCCGATATGACGCGGATGCCGCGCCGCAGTCTCTATGACCCCCGCCGCCGAGGCGTTGATGACGGCGGTCACCCCGCCCGACTGGGCGTAGAACGCGTTGCGGGGAACGGGCTTGCCGGTGCGGGCGGCGGGCTTGCGGACGGTCTTTCTCATGGGAGGTGAGGATACCGCAGCATTTGACCTGCCGGGAACGGGCGGGTACCGTTCGCCGTCACGTCTCTGTCATTCCGATGCAAGGACGCTTGGAGTCCCCGTTCATGAGAATCGTTTTCCTCGGTGCGCCCGGTTCCGGCAAGGGTACGCAGGCGCAGCGTCTCGTTGAGCGACATGGTATCCCGCAGGTCTCGACGGGAGACCTGCTGCGCGTACATGTGCGTGACGGTACCGAACTGGGTCGTCGCGCCAAGGCCGTCATGGATGCCGGCCAACTCGTCGACGATGCGACCATCCTCGGTATGGTGCGCGAGCGGCTTGCCGAACCCGACGCCCGCGGCGGGTTCATCCTCGACGGTTTCCCGCGCACGATCCCGCAGGCTGAGGGCCTCGACCGCATGCTCACAAGCATCGGGCAGCCGCTCGATGCCGTGGTGCTGTTCAACATCGAACCCCAGTTGCTGGTCGAGCGCATCTCGGGCCGCCGTACCTGCCAGGACTGCGGCCGGGTGTTCAACATCCACACCGCGCCAGCCCCATCGCCCCCGCCCTGTGGTGGACAGTGCGAGACGCCGCGCCTCATGCAGCGGCCGGACGACAAGGAAGAGACCGTCGCGAAGCGGATCGGCGTTTATGAAGAGCAGACGCGGCCCTTGGCGGATTTTTACGCGGCGCAGGGTCTGTTGCGCAGCATCGATGCGGATGCTGGGCTGCCGTTGGTGACGGCGCGCGTCGAGTCGGCGATCGCGCCGCGCTAAGCCTTATCGGGTCACACCGCGGCGCGTAAACGGTCGGCCAAGACGCCGGCGCGCCAACCGCCTAGCGCGGTCGCCGGGTCGTTGCCTCGGGCGATCTCTTCGAGCACACGCCGCGTCGCGAGCACTTCGGGTGCGATGTCGAGTTCCTGCGCGGTGGCCTGCGTGACCTCGGACAGCCGTTTCGTGCGTGCGATCAAGGCGGGGTCGGGTCGCTCGCGTTTGGGCAGGGGTGGCGCGGGATCCGGCACCCGGGCCGCCTCGATCAAGCCGAGCAGCTCATCGCCCGAATGTTTGACGACCGCTTCCGGCATGCCCTCGATCTGCGCCAAGCCGTCACGGCTGCGCGGAATGCGCAGCACTATCTCGCGCACGAGCGTGTCGTCGAGGATCCAGCCGCGTGGTCGGTTGCGTGTGACGGCGCGCCGTTCACGCCACGCAGCGAGCGATTGCAGCAGCCGTAGGCGACCTTCGTCCCAGCCCTCCACGCCGCGGAAGCGCAGCCAAGCCTTTTCGACATCGACGGCGAGCACGTCGAGACGTTCGAGTGCGGCGAGTTCTTCGGCCAACCAATCGAGTCGGCCGAGCTGCTCAAGAGAACCCAGCAACTGCTCACGTAGCGGCAGCAGGTAGCGCACATCATCGAGTGCGTACTCGATCTGCTCGATGCTCAGGGGCCGTCGCGACCAATCGGTGCGGGTCTGGCCTTTCGGCAGTTCATGACCTAACAGGCGACGCACCAACTCGGCGTAGCCGACCTGTGCAGGGTGGCCGCAGAGCGCCGCCGCGACCTGTGTGTCGAACAGCGGCGTCATCGGCCCGAGCGTGGGGGCCAACACTTCGAGGTCCTGCCGACCGGCATGAAACACAACCGGTGGGCCGGCGGCACCGAGCGCCGCGGCAAGCGGGCTCAGATCTGGGAGTGCGAGCGGATCGATGCAGATCGGGCCGTTGCGGGTGGTGAGCTGCAGCAGGCAAAGCTCGGCCCGATAGGTGCGTTCGCGCATGAATTCCGTGTCGAGTCCGATCGCGGTCTCGCTCAGGAGGTCGCCGAGAAGGTCTTGCAGGCCCGTAGCGGTGGTGATGATTTTTGCGTGCGACGACACGGCTCAACTATGCAAGAATTCGACCCTCCACGGGGGACTAAATCGGCATGATCTCCACGCTGCGTCTGTTCATCGGGTTGTTGCTGCGCAAGGCGGCTCCCTCGGACTTGCCGACCTCGCCACGCCTGTTGGCCGTAACCTTCTTTGCGTTGGCGGCGCTGCAGGGGCTGTTCGCCGGCGCGTTCGGCGAAGACCCCGGTGCGGTGTTGCCTCGAGCTTTGTTCTCCGGGGTGCTGTCGCTCGGTTGGATCTACTTGCTGACCCGGATCCATGGCAAGCCGGAACGTTTCCTGCAGACCGCCACTGCGATGTTTGGCGCCATGCTCGTCGTGGCGCCCTTCACGCTGCCGCTGCTGGCGGTGGCGATGCCGCTCGTTGAGGCGGCGCGCACCGGTCAACCGGCGGTTGATGCAGGCGCGGTGCCCCTGCTCGCGTTGGCCGCGGTCTTCGCGGCCAGCCTCTACTTACTGGTCGTGCAGGGGCGCATCCTCGCCGAGGCGATCGAGCGCCCGTTCTTCCAGTGCCTGGTGCTGGTCCTGCTCGGTGAACTGCTCGTGGTGATAGCGATGGGCGCGCTCGGGTTCGGCGGCGCGGCCCCGGCAGCCTGAGCGCCGCGCGGTGCACCTGCACATCCTCGGCATCTGCGGGACCTTCATGGGCGGCATCGCCGCGATAGCGCGGGCCGCCGGCCACCGTGTCACCGGCTCGGACCACAATGTCTATCCGCCGATGAGCACGCAGCTCGAGTCGCTCGGCATCGTGATCACCCAAGGGTTCGAAGCCTCACAACTTGATCCGGCGCCTGATGTGGTCGTGGTCGGCAATGTCATGAGCCGCGGCCATCCGGTCATCGAAGCGCTGCTCGAGCGCGGCTTGCCCTACGAGTCCGGCCCCGAATGGTTGGCACGCGAGGTGTTGCGCGATCGCTGGGTGCTGGCGGTGGCGGGCACGCACGGCAAGACGACCACCTCCAGCATGCTGGCTTGGATCCTCGAGTACGCGGGGCTCTCGCCAGGTTTCTTGATCGGCGGCGTGCCGCTCGATTTCGGTGTCAGTGCGCGTCTTGGCGAAGCACCGTTCTTCGTGATCGAGGCTGACGAGTACGACACAGCGTTCTTTGACAAGCGCGCCAAGTTCGTGCACTACCGTCCGCGTACGGCGATCCTCAACAACCTCGAGTACGACCACGCCGACATCTACCCGGACGTCGAGTCCATCGAGCGCCAGTTCCACCATCTCGTGCGCACCGTGCCGGCCACCGGCCTCATCGTGCACCACGCCGACGATCCGCATCTCACCCGAGCGCTCTCGATGGGCTGTTGGAGCGCGTGCGAGGGTTTCGCGCGCGGCGGCGGGTCGAGCGGCGGTGCTGCGCCGTGGAGCGCGCACTCCACCGATGAAGGGCGGCAGGACGGATCGTGCTTCGAGGTGCTGTTCCAAGGCGTTCCGGTGGGGCGGGTACGCTGGGGGCTGATCGGCGGTCACAACGTCGATAACGCGCTGGCTGCCATCGCTGCCGCCCGCCATGCAGGGGTGCCGCCGCAGGTGGCTTGTGGAGCGCTCGGCGAGTTCCGCGGTATCAAACGCCGGATGGAGGTGCGCGGCGTGGTGGGCGGCGTGACCGTCTATGACGACTTCGCGCACCATCCCACCGCCATCGCCACCACGATCGAGGGCCTGCGCAGCAGGCTCGGTGCGGAAGGTGGCAGCGGCGCGCGCATCTTCGCAGTGCTCGAGCCACGCTCCAACACCATGCGCCTAGGCGTGCACCGCCATACGCTCGCGGGCGCGCTGTCCGCTGCTGATCAGACTTGGCTCTACGCGCCGCCTGATCTCGGCTGGGATGTGGCGCCGGTGATCGCCGCGCTCGGTGGTCGGGGCCGGCTCGCACAGGACATCGGCGAACTCACGCAGGGACTGGCCCGAGCGGTGCGCCCGGGCGATCATGTGCTGATCATGTCGAACGGCGGTTTCGGGGGCTTGCACCAACGTTTGCTGGATGCGCTAACAGCGCGGGAGGCGGATCATGGCAGTTGAAGAGGAACGCATCGTGTCGGTGGGCATGACCGGCGCATCGGGCGCGCAGTACGGTCTGCGGTTGGTGGAATGCCTGTTGCAAGCCGATTGGCAGGTCTACCTCACCTTTACTCGCGCTGCGCAGATCGTCATCGGTGGGGAGACCGATTGTCGGCTGCCGGGCCGTGCGACCGAGCAGACCCGGCATCTCTCGGCGCTCTTCAAAGCCCGCGACGGCCAACTGCGGGTGTTCGGTGAGGAGGAGTGGACCTCGCCGCTCGCCAGCGGTTCTGGTGCGCCGCGCCGCATGGTGATCTGCCCGGCGAGCATGGCGACGCTCTCCGCGATCGCCAACGGTGCCAGCCAGAATCTGCTCGAGCGCGCAGCCGATGTCGTCATCAAGGAGCGCGGCGACCTCGTGATCGTGCCGCGCGAGACGCCGTTCTCCGCGATCCACCTCGAGAACATGCTCAAGCTCGCGCGGCTCGGCGTGTGCATCCTGCCGGCCAACCCCGGCTTCTACAACCAGCCGACGCAGGTCGCCGAGCTTGTGGATTTCATCGTCGCGCGCATTCTCGACCAGTTCCGGATCACGCACACGCTGGCGAAGCCCTGGGGCCGGGAGACCTGATGTCCACGGTGGACTTTGAGCTGCCGCTGTTCCCGCTCAGTTCGGTGCTGTTCCCAGGCGGTCCACTGCATTTGCGCATCTTCGAACCCCGCTATGTCGACATGGTCAAGCGTTGCATGCGCGAGGGCAGTTGCTTCGGGGTGGTCTTGCTGCAAGGCGGCGGCGAGTCCGGTCCGATCGACGGCATCGCGGCGATCGGCACGACCGCGCGCATCGTCGACTTCAACCTCCTGCCCGACGGCCTCTTGGGACTCACCTGTCACGGTGAGCGGCGCTTCCGCATGCGGCGTTGCTGGCGCCAAGCGGACGGGCTCAACATGGGCGAGGCGCAATGGTTGGAGGATACCGTGCCGAGAGTCGTCCCCGTGCCGCCTGAACATCGGCATCTCGCCGATGTGCTGCGGCGGGTGTTGCCTGAGCTCGGCGAGGTCTACAGCGGTATTGAGCCGCGTTTCAATGATGCGGCCTGGGTCGGCGGGCGGCTGGTGGAGATCCTGCCGATCGCCCTCGGCGACAAGCAGGCCTGCCTCGAGATGGACGATCCGATCGAGCGGCTGGCCGTCGTCTCTTCGCTCATCCGGCGGCCGGAGGATCCCTCCGACGCTTGAGGGCGTCGTCCGTGACGCCGATCCCTCGGGTGGTGCGATGCCGGTAAAAGCTAAGCACCACCACGCCGATGACGAGCGTCCAGGCGAGCACCAGCCAGCCCACCACGCCGTCGAATTCCGACAGCAGGAAGCGCCAAGGGCTCGCGGCGTCGGGGACTGACGACTCGCGCAGAACGCTGATCACCCATACCCAACCGGCGTGCAAGCCGATGCAGCCGGCGACATGGCCGGTACGCGCGCGCACGAGCCCGAGCAGCACGCCCACCGCTGCGAGCGCCAGGAACGCATCGAGGATACCGAGGGGGTTCGCGAACGCCGCCAGCGTGCCCACGATATGCCGAAGTCCGCTGTCCGGACCGAGCTCCTCGACGGGGATGCGGTGACGCCCCACGAAATGCACCGCCGAGTAGAGCAGGGCGGTCAGTACGATGGCGAGCCGATG
>Ga0209107_10001807_pt1 | contig 11963 bp, 9 predicted proteins | sample LakErihyJuly2011_2_FD_187460 | JGI IMG/M metagenome (GOLD analysis project Ga0209107, IMG submission 187460) | Freshwater microbial communities from dead zone in Lake Erie, Canada - CCB hypolimnion July 2011 (SPAdes) (version 2) | ecosystem: Environmental > Aquatic > Freshwater > Lentic >... | reverse complement strand
CATATCCGTTCGCCCCTGACGCAACAATGCATGATCCAGATTCTCCGGATGATTCGTTGTAATAAATGAAATTAGACCTTTTCGGAAAAACACACCGTCAAGTAAGTTCAATAGATTACTGAATGTAAATGTGCTCTTGTTTTCTTGTGTTCCAGTTCGTTTCTCAAAAAGACAGTCGATGTCTTCAAACAAGAGAACCGACTTGGGCGGGATATCACGGAACGCCGATAACGCTGTATTATTATCCGTGTCGTGGTTGATGGAGAAAATACACAGGTGATACCCAATTTCTTTACACATCGCCTTGATTATACTGGTTTTCCCGCTACCTGGAATACCAGTGAGGAGATAATTCTTCTTATACGGAATACCAAATTCATCATAGTCTTTCTCCTTCTTCAAGAAATCCGTAATATCGGCGCGGAGTTTCTGTTTCAATTTCTCATCGAAATAAACTGTATCAAGTGTGCGCGATGGGATTTTATTATATCGCATCCATTCGCCATATTTTGTCATGACAAATACGTGGAGTTTCGTATCGTCTTGTTCATTATTTTCAAGGAAATTGTCACTTTCTCGGTAGAAATGATGGAACGCTTGTGGTGAATCTGTGCGAATTTTCATGGATTCAAATTTATCGGGTGAATCGTGCGTCCCCACCGTTTTTTCTTCTTGATGATATGAAATTAGAAATTCGGATGTTTTCTCTGGTTCACTCTTGGTGGCCGGAATTGTATACATATATTTGTATTCACCGTATCCAAGATGTAAGTAACAGAAATCCTCCTTGTCATATTTATATGGACGACGACGGAGTTTAAGATGGGTCGGACGAACAGGAGCATCAGGATCGGTCGTCGCCGTCGCCGCCTCTGTCGACAAAGAAACCACATTTTGAATCGTGTGATACATATAAAGCAACATCTGATTCATGATATGTCCTGAATTCGTATAATATTCGTATTGTCCCGCAGGCAATTTATTCAAGTCGATGTAGAGTTTACTAACTTTATCTGTATCCAACTCAGTATCAGTGTCACTAGACGACGAATGATTACAATCTGCATTAAATGTTTGAAGTGCCGCGTTGGCAATTTTATATTGTTCGGCACAGGTTTTGGGAGAATATGAATCAGCGCGCTCGAGAGACATGATGGAAATCTAGTATGAATGGGGGATATCTACTGCATATATGTATGGGTTAGTGTTTATATTAGTTAGTCTATAGTCAAATATTACGAAATACGAAATATGAAAAGAGGTTTAAATACTATTTGAATATGATAATTACACGAAACCATGCTTGCATGTATGCAATCACCCAAAAATGACCATCAGGTCGCACCTTTGGGTTCCATTTTTACTCCTGCGCATGTAACATTGGCCCACGGAACGAGTCTTTATAATACCCAAAATGACCTTCTTCTTCATAAAGTCCTACGTTTTTATAATGAAAATGGAGGGGAATATATGGATAAAATGCTTGCTGTAATCAACGGAACAACGAATATTTCTCTCCGTATCATGGACTGGTTTGTCACCAATTATTCAAAGAAGCATTATACGGTGTATGATCTAATCGGTGATCCGACAACATCGTCGTCGTCGTCGTCGTCGTCCACTTCTACTACGCGACCAAAACGGTTTAAGGTCTATGTGGATTATAAACTGAAACTCCGCGCTTATTCGAAGAAACGTTTCGACCCATTCTGTCGTTGGGACCGCATCAATGTCCCTCATAAAAATGGAACGACGTATATTCAGACGACATTAGGTCAACTTAATTTCTTTAAATGGGCAATTGAGAATGAGGTGCTTCGATATATCCAAGAAAATTATACGGCAATTGAGACGGATATGAATATTCGTAACAATACTACGCGTAAGTTGGCCAAATCGCACCAGACATCATCCGCCACGATAGACGGTTGTGAAATAACAACGCCAGTAGATGTTAATACAGGAACAACAACTCCGACTTCAGAAATCCAAAGTGAAACAACTACAGGAGGAACAAAACATCGTAAAAAACGTGAGGAATTATCGTCATCTGCAACAAAAAGTATCAAAAAAGAGTTTGTAGATATCGTAATCACATTTGATTGATCGTAGTGAATGTGGCGTAAATTAGATAAAAACAAATAATAGTAGTAGTATAACTATATTATTTATTAGGACAAGGAGATAAAAGAAATAAACATGGGAAACCAAGTATCGCTTGTTCCCAAAGTGAGTTATGAAGACCTGCAAATGGTGGTATATCGAAATTTGCACGTCCAACATTCAACATTGATCATCAATACCCTACCGGAATCACTTCAGCATTGTCTTATTAAAACTACATTAGATATCCGTTTTGAAGAACGGATTGTAAATGCATTCATAAATAAGAAACCAGACATCATGATTATTGTATATGGGAAAAACTCCAATGACATCACGATATTACATAAATATGAACAATTAGTCAAACTCGGGTTTACGAATGTCCATATTTATACAGGGGGTATATTTGAATGGATGCTTCTTTATGAAATTTATGGAAAAGATCTTTTCAAAATAACAAAGTATGAAATTGATATTTTGCGTTATCGACCCAAGTCGGTTCTCTTGACAGAAATGTCTGGAGGCGGGCGTAGTATAGACAATCAAATCGCGGGGTATATTGAAAGCGAACATGAAGTAACGAATGATTCATCACGGGATTTTCGTATAACTATTCCAGAAGCGTCGTCGAATATGAATAATCAGGACGGTGACGGCGACGGTGAAAATAGAAACATATTAACTACAGGGTTAAGATGGCTTTTTGGATCTGCATCTTAGTATGAAGAAACAATATAAACAATAGTAATAATAAACAATATAAACAATAGTAAAAAATAGAATATATATTCTAATGAAAATATTTGTCCTGCACTATTCAAAATTAACCGATCGAAAAAAACACATTTTAGACCAGTTTAAAAAACATGATATCCAAGAATTTACATTTATCGAAAATTTTGATAAAGATGAAATCACCGAAGATCAATGTCAAGAGTTTGACCAAAATTATATTACAAATAAACGCTCACCCCTATCATTACATCTGAAACACATTTATGCGTATAAATTGATGATCACGGAAAATATAGATGAAGCTTTAATTTTTGAAGATGACGTCATTCTCTCGGATGATTTTATGAATAAATTAACAAACTACATGACACAAGTGCCGACGGATTATGACATGGTATTTATCGGTGATGGGTGCCAATTACATATTCCAGCATCTGAACTCGTTCCAAACCAGAATATTTATAAAAAGTGCATCGATACAAATGACGAAGGTTATGGTGGCGCTACACGATGCACCGATAGTTACGTCATTCACAATCGATGCGCTAAAAAAATATGCGACTATATGACGAATTTAAAGTATAAAATTAATTCACCGGTTGATTGGTGGTTAAATGTAGCTGCCAGAGATAATAATCTTAGCGTATATTGGGCGGAACCAACGATAGTTACTCAAGGGACTCATACGGGTTTATTTCCTACATCATTGTTATGATGATATTCATTCTATTTATCTCGCCATGATCCATACCCCAGATGTAGCAAACAACCTGTTTCAATAAGACGGATGGATGAATCGACATCGGCGTGAGATCCATCATCACCGAATTGTGCGTGATACATTGTTGTAATGACATCTGGTCCACATACCCAAAGAATATCGGTTTCTTCCCATTTTTCCGTATTCGTATCTTCAAATAATATGGTGAGACGGCGTATGCATTCACGAATACACGACTCCAAAAAAGGGTGGCGTTTAAAATTCGAAGCAAACGCAAAATTGGCAATACGCACTCCATTACGAGGATGTTTACATTCCCTCACACCTAACTTATCCACAGAAACAATGAATTCTGTAAATAAAATCATTCGATCACATTTCGGATTGATGGAATTAAATGGGTTCGATTTCATAATACAGTCGACATCAAGATAAAATCCGCCGTGTTTATAAATATACAACAATCGCCCCAAGTCGGCCTTGACGATCCAATATTTGTCGGGAATCTTCGCCCACAGTTCAGAAAGACCGTCAAAAGATGAAAGAATAGGTATAATATCGTGAGGTGTTACGATACTATATTCCGGCATAAACATTTTATTCTTTCGAATACAGTCCATCGGTATCGAGTTGCGTTCATTCGGTTTGAAATTCCACATGTATACAATTGTTCGATGATTCATTTTAGGGTTTCGTGATATATTAAAAAAAGTTATATTTATGTCAATTATTTATATCAGATTTACTGTTTAATTTTATGATGTAAAGTTTCGAAATTATAATAGTAAATCTGATAAAAATATTTTAATATTTGGACGAAATGTGCTATAATCATAATCATAACATTTTGAAATATCATATTCTATATATTTAAATATAACATTGGAACAATTCATATTTTCAAAATATGTATGATTTGCGCCACTTATAAATAATATTATAGATTCAGTATTATACTGTAATAATTGTTCTGATATTTTTTGAAATATATCTTTTTCGATATAATAATGTCTTGTCAGTAGTATAAACATATTTTTTTTAGGTAAATCCGTTTTCAATCGATTAAATCTTCGTTTGTATTTTTCAAAAATATCAGCCACATTTTCTGTATCGTGAGGAAATGTAATATTGTTAATGCTATTTCTATTAGTATTCTCGAATGCATCACCAATGTATTTTTGCGCTATATCATCTACGTTATCTGATAATGTTAATTCGTTGATAATTTGTATATTATAAACAATGTTTGTATCATTCAATTGGTCTATCGCAGTAACCCAATCAAACGGATAACTTTTTGTTCTCAAATTAAGTTCTTTAAGTATTAATGAAATCGCACAATGATCCCCAATAGGTATAATATTATAATCCGAATACTTTGCCATGTATAAATAATGCAGAAATTTATATTTATGTCAATTATTCTTCCACTTTCGTAGAATACGAGAGTTTCAACCTTTCATAATTGAATTTAATATTTAGAATTTGAACTCATATACTGGTTTCGACAATGTAGTGTGGGAAGTCCTTCAAATAGTTCACAAAATACTGTAGAACGAACAATTTGAATACTGGTGCATCTATCATACTTGATTTCAATAATTCACAACTGGATACAAACTGACCCGATGTTTCATGTGTAATTCAATGATAAATGATAAATGATGGTCATTACAATAAAAATGATAAATATATTATAACAAGTATATTTATCTCTATTTGCATTTGATTTTACAGTAACCCGCGAATAAATTCAGTAATAGTCTCCATTCGTTTTAAGAGAAGAGATGGTGCGCCAATAACATCTTCATTGGCGGGCAATTCCAAAAGAGGGCATTTTTTCGAATGAATCCAGTCCTCATGATATTGATGGCATCGTTGAATATAATCAGAATGAATCGTTTCACCAGAACGGGCGCGTTTTCCGATGCGTTCCATGCAGACTTCCGGTGATGCATGAATGTATACAATTCCCGATAATGGAACATCCGTCAAGAATTCATCAAACCACAACGTATAAATCTGGAATTCGTCATGTGAAATATCACCGACATCGTATAGCATTTTTGCAAATACATTGCGATCCGTTTCCACGCTTCGCTCGGTTATGATGAGTTTGATTTTCGGGTCCTTGACTGCCTTACGCAATAATGAAAGGCGCGAAATATACGCCATCATCTGGAATTTGAACGCATTCGCGCGAATATCCTTGTATAAGTTTGTCAGGATATTCACGCCATCCTTATCGCATACCTGATTCCATAACGCCACCGGTTCATCCAGAAAACATACCTCGTCGTTAAATGATGTTATGGTTGGGAATACCGTATTATGGTTACTGCCGTCATCATCCGTGTTCGACATATGGTTTTTCAGATATTGCTCGTATTCATAACACGTCGTAGATTTTCCCGAACCGATATTCCCATCAAAACTCACAATAATTGGCATTTGAAACGGTCACGGTGCGAACAGACACACGGGAGGGAGGGGTGGGCGTGGTTATTGGCGGAGGTGATATACATTACGCGGTTATATTTAATTCAATTTATGCACGCAAAATGGGTTATAATACTTTTATTGTTAAAATTGATTTAAATGGATTATAATGTTTTTAATGTATCGTTCTTGGATTAATTTTAAACCTATTAACAAATCAAATGGCCGCAACAACTGCTAGTAACAGCGAAACTCTTATTCAAGTGAAACTCACTAGTGAAGAATGGAATGGTGTCGAAATCATGGAACCTGAAGAAGAAATGCGCATCTTGCAACTTATTATTGACGGGTTTCATGATGTAAATCGTGTGTTTAATCCACATCAATCGTTGATATCGCGTTTGAAAATAACTGCGACACCTGAAATGGATGATTATATATTTGATGAATACTTTCGTAAACGCGTGGAGCGCGTGATTAGTGCACTTGGACACACATCGAATCGATTTGAAATCCACCCTAAATCAAAAAAAACAATGAAAAAAATGGATCTAATGCGAATCCAAAACATGAATACGACGTATGGCGGTTCAGGAGATACATACGACCATCACATTATGGACACAATCGATGCGATGATCGCCGCGAAGACTGCGGTGGCGGTGGGGACGACGACGACAACGACAACGGCGAACGAATGGATGAAGCATTATTATACATTGAAACTCATGCTCCAAAAATCGGTCTTTGGAATCAACGCACATATTATCGAGTTTGCGAATTATATTATATCACTATTCAATGACGATGTTCAAATCATCGGATTTATTCGTAATGCATATCGTTTCGTCGAACAAAACGAAGCCGTATTCAAATACGCGGATTTCCAATTATACGAGCATCAAAAACAACTATTCACAATTGCGAAACGATCGGGCGCCAAGATGGTGTTGTATATCGCACCAACTGGCACGGGAAAAACGCTTTCACCGCTTGGTTTGTCAGAGAACTATAAGATTATCTTCGTTTGCGCTGCGCGTCATGTAGGATTGGCACTCGCGAAAGCCGCGATTTCCGTGAAGAAACGTATTGCATTTGCTTTCGGTTGCAGCAATATCGACGATATACGTCTGCATTATTTCGCGGCAAAAGAGGCCATTCGCGACAAACGCAGCGGTCGGATTCGTAAAGTGGATAACAGCATTGGCGATAATGTTGAAATCATGATTTGCGATATCCGCTCATATTTGCTTGCGATGCGGTATATGATGGCGTTTCACCCCCTCGAAAAACTTATGATGTATTGGGACGAACCGACAATATCATTGGATTACTCCGACCACGTGCTTCACCCGATTATCCACCGTAATTGGAGTGGCAACTTGATTCCAAATGTTGTCCTGTCGTCGGCCACATTACCACGCGAAGATGAAATCGTCGACGTGATTCAGGATTTCAAGGTCAAATTTCACGACAAGAACCCAGAAGTATACAGTGTCATTAGTCACGATTTCAAGAAATCCATTCCAATCGTAAATCAGGGGGGTTTTATTGAATTACCGCATTATATGTTCGGTGAAGATTACGACCGAGTATTGGAATGCGTTGAACATTGTAATACATATAAGACACTCATGCGGTATTTCGATTTGCGAGAGATTTTGCGGTTCATCGCACTTGTCACGAAACCGGTTGTTGTCAATAATGACAGCGATGACAGCGATGACAGCGAGGACAGCGAGGACAGCGAGGACAGCGATGACAGCGAGGACAGCGAGGACAGCGAGGACGGTGACGAAGATAGAAAAATCCGCGTCAAAGACACAGACCCCGACACCGACGACAATCGCGGTTTAATTATATCATCACAGCGTTACCTTCCGGAGAATATGTTTGCAGATATCGGCGAAATTACAATGACAAGCATTAAAGAATACTACCTAATTCTCCTTGAAAATATCCGCCCCAAATTTTGGTCGTCTGTATATGAGACGCTCATGGGGGTTCGTAAACCCAAATTCGCATCCGTCGTCAATTTATCCACGAGTGATGCACATACCCTTACGGATGGACCTACAATTTATCTTACTGAAAACGTGGATAAGGTTGCAGCGTATATGCTCCAAATTGCGAAAATACCAACGGTTGTTATGGATGATATTATGGAGATAATCGATTTCAATACGAATGTTCTGGAAGAAATCGTAAAAACAGAGAAATTGATTAAAGATCTTGAAGGCGAAAGTAAAGTCCCAGGTGCAGCAGGCAGCGGTGATGATGAAAAGAAAACCAGGAAATTCACATCTGATACACGTGTCAATCCTGAAACAGATCGACTACATACCAAGGTGGATGAACTCAAAAAATCAGTGAAATATACGGCACTTCATGAACTCTTCGTTCCAAACAGATTGGAACATTTGAAGCGATGGACGGATCGCACGGCAATTTCCAATGAATTCACGTCATTCGTGGAAGATGACGTTGTAGCGCAGATTATGCTTCTCAATGTCGCGTCACACTGGAAACTCCTGCTTCTCATGGGAATCGGTGCAATCACGAATGCCACTGATCAGAAATATACGGATATTATGAAGACACTCGCAAAGCATCAGAAACTATACTTGATTATTACTGCAACAGACTATATCTATGGCACGAATTATCAGTTCTGTCATGGATATATCGGAAAGGATCTAGAAGGAATGACGCAGGAAAAGGCGATTCAATCCATGGGACGTATTGGGCGTGGCGCAATTCAGCAGGATTACACAATTCGTGTCCGCCACGATGCAATTATTCATCATATCTTTACAGCGTTACGAAGTGCAGATAAACCGGAAGTGTGTGCGATGAACCGGTTATTTGTTACGGATGCGGAGGCAATAGATGCCAATCACTAACTAACTAAACATCTCCTCTATCAGTTTCTCTAGTGTATCATACTCGAACTTCCAACCCAACTTTTCTCGCGCTTTAGATGAATCCCCTAATAAAAATTCGACTTCGCAAGGGCGGAAATACCGCGAATTTATTTTTACTCGCACATTTCCTTCCCGATCCTTGCCAACCTCATTAAGACCTTCACCACTCCATACGATTTGTATTCCTTTATATGCAAATGCTTTCTCTATAAAAACTCGTATCGTTTGCGTTTTCCCTGATGCAAGCACATAATCGTCGGGTTGTTCTTGTTGCAGCATCAACCACATTCCATACACATAATCCTTCGCATGACCCCAATCACGCTTACTATCGATATTTCCTAGTTCGATACAGGATTGCGATCCATCCAGAATATGTTTTATCCCATTCACAATTTTCATAGTGACGAAATTCTCTACACGACGTTTGCTTTCATGATTAAATAATACGCCATTTACTGCGTATAACCCATAACCTTCACGGTATACTTTTGTTATGTAGTGTCCGTATACTTTGGCTACAGCATACGGTGATACTGGATTGAAAGGTGTATTTTCGTTTTGAGGCGTTTCTTTGACTTCACCAAACATTTCGCTTGTTCCGGCTTGATAAAATCGTATCTTCTTTCGAGTTGCTTCTGGAAATCCGCGTATAATTTCCAATAATCGTAGCACTCCTATGGCGTCCACATCTGCTGTATATTCTGGTATATCGAAGGATATTGCCACGTGGGATTGCGCTGCTAAATTATAGATCTCCAATCGTTTAAAATCCGGATGTGTTTGCACGATCGTATGAATATAATTCGATAAACCAGTTGCATCCGTCATGTCTCCGTATCTGAGTTCAAGTTGATCGCGAATATGGTCGATTCTGGTGTGTGAATAAAGCAACGATGTTCTACGAACCATACTGAATACTTTGTATCCTTTTTCTAACAACAGTTCACTAAGATACGAACCATCTTGACCGGTGATTCCAGTGATAAATGCGAGTTTCATTATATTATTATTTCGATATATTCACATCTATACGTATCTTTATTATACATTTTTATGTAGTCGTTCAACTGATGAAATGTAGTTCAGTTTTTGTAATTACTATATATAATAGAATATGTCAACGTCTATCCGCCCTCCTCGCCGCACTGCATTCCTCGTTGGAATCAACTACCGGGACACCCAAAGCGAACTCAATGGATGTTATAATGATGTCGTAAATGTGGCTCAATATCTGCGTTTGAATTTAGGATACACTGCCGGGTCGATCACAGTTCTTACCGACGGTAATCGCGGCGCTGCTGGCACTGCATCGCCTCTCCTGCCCACCCGCCAAAATATAATTGCCGGATTGACCACCCTCGTCGCTGGAATGATCCCCGGCGATGAAGCAGTATTTCATTATTCGGGTCATGGATCACTTGTCCGTGATACAAATGGGGATGAAGCCACTGGTCTGGATTCGTGTCTTTGCCCCGTGGATTATGCCGCACCCGCATCTGCCGGTGGTGGAATGATCACCGATGATGAAATTCGCACACTTCTCGTGAACAAGGTCCCCCGCGGTGCACGCCTCTACGTCATCCTGGACTGCTGCCATAATGGCACTGGTTGTGATATTCGGTATAAGTATGAGGATTTCAGTATTCTTCTGTCGCCGCCATCCACGCGCACCCCAATCTGGCGCACAATACAGCGCGCCTACCTTCAAGGTAAATACACCGAAACGTCAGGTGAAGTCTATATGATTAGTGGATGCCGTGATGAACAAACATCTGCCGACGCTTATATCAATAACGCTTTTGCCGGTGCACTCACTTACGCTGTTTTCTCTATTCTTCGCGCAAATCACGCCACGATTCGCACCTATTCATGGAGCACTCTACTTCGCGATGTCCGCCATTTTATGCGCGTAAACAAATATTCCCAGATACCGCAACTCATGACCGGACAATTAATTTCTCCGGCGCGACCGGTTTTCGCGGCAACCGCGCCGGCGCGTGGATTAGATATCGGTTCTAGGAGTATTTCTGACACCCAAAATACAACTATGTTTGATTTTAAACCGAAATCCGGTTCATTTAACAAACGCATTGGTATTCAATTTATACACTGAAACATGGAATGTATGAAAATATCATGATGCGATCAAATTGTTTACGATTGTAAAAAAATTGAAATACTTTTCTTACAATATCTAAAATACAGTGACCCGACGAAGAAACAAACGAACGAACAATGTCTGCCGTTAATGAAAATTTAGCTGCGCTTATGACTGTGATTGAAGAATACCAAGACAAAATGCCCGAAGGCGAATACTTGAAAGCAATGAACGCTCTTGGCGCACTCCACCGTGAAATGCCTGCAGCAGCACCTGTTGGCGGCGCGGCAGAAATGCACCATCGTCGTCCTCCCCCATCTTACGGCGAATCAGTTTCGTTGTTCGATTTTGCTCAACTTGAACAACGCGTTGACCGCGCCGCGTGGTATCGCGTGTCAAACGAACATCCCGAACATTTTGGAATCACGCTGGAAATCTGGATGGAACTTCCTCAAGAAGAGCGCGACATCATGCTCCGTGAAGCAACCGAGTGCGTTGTAAACAACCTGGAACGTTGTTGGATAAACCCAGACCCCGAAGTATGCCCATTCATCGCGAGACACGCGGTTGGCTGCTGGCGACTTGGTGGTAGAGGGGGTGTTTATGGAGACCAACACTGGGAGTGCGCGTGCGGATATACCGGCAAAACCAAACACTGGCAAAAACACGAAGAAAGCAAGCGCCACCAAGATTGGGCGAAGCATCGCACGGTGAGTCAACGGATTATCACAAAAATGAAAAAAGCGGTCGAAAGAGACGAACAAGGCGAATTGTGCCGCTACAAACCACAATCCAGGACCGAGTTTGGCGGAATCAGATACTTCCCTATCAGTCAAGAGCGAAACGAATGGACGCACCCAGAGCTGTATGCTAACCCTCTTCATCGAAACCCGACACCTACTGTCGACGGCGTTGGAATGACGTGGTTTGTTCATCC
>Ga0209107_10001804_pt1 | contig 11971 bp, 7 predicted proteins | sample LakErihyJuly2011_2_FD_187460 | JGI IMG/M metagenome (GOLD analysis project Ga0209107, IMG submission 187460) | Freshwater microbial communities from dead zone in Lake Erie, Canada - CCB hypolimnion July 2011 (SPAdes) (version 2) | ecosystem: Environmental > Aquatic > Freshwater > Lentic >... | reverse complement strand
ATTCAAAATGCATGGGCGCAAAACCGAAGTGTTGAAATTCATGGAATTGTATACGATGTTTCAAATGGAATTTTAAAAGACTTAAATTTAAACATCAGCAACAATGCGCATTTAGACCATGTTTACAAGTTGGACATTGACCACATATTGGATAAACCATAAAGAACTTATCTTCTTGATATTCTAATAATTAAACCAAAAAACACCAATAAAAAGCTAATTTTCGAATTCGGATTTGTCTAATTTTTCGGGATAAAACATTCGAAATTTTAACTACATTTGTGCTCCTTTTTATTACAAGCATGTCCACTTTAAAATTTCACACTTTAAAAGTAAAAAACCTAAAAAAAGAAACCAGCGATTCTGTATCCATTTCGTTTGAAATACCTTCAGAATTAAGCAGTTCATACACCTTCATACAAGGCCAAAGCATAACATTACGACAAACCATAAATGGCGAAGATGTCAGACGGTCGTATTCGATTTGCAGCAGCCCATTGGACAATGAATTAAGAGTTGGAATAAAAATGGTTGAAAACGGATTGTTTTCAACTTATGCGAACAAAGATTTAAAAGAAGGTGATGCTTTGGACGTGATGACACCAAGTGGTCATTTCTATACCGATTTGAATCCGAGTCAAAACAAACAATACCTAGCCTTTGCTGCAGGAAGTGGAATTACGCCCATGCTTAGCATTATAAAAACCACTTTGGCGACGGAATTAAACAGTGAATTCACCTTGGTGTATGGCAATAAAGACAGCTCTTCGGTTATGTTTTTAGAAGAAATTGAAGCATTGAAAAATACGCATTTAAGTCGTTTTACTGTGCATTATATTTTGAGCAGAGAAGCCGTTGATGTTCCAATTCTTAATGGTAGAATTGATGCCGAAAAATGTGCTTTGATGAATGCCAATAATTTAATTAACATCAAAACTGCTGATGAAGCATTTCTTTGCGGGCCAGAGAATATGATTATGTCTGTTAAAGACCAATTGATTGCTTTAGGCATGAACAGCAAGAATATTCATTTTGAATTGTTTACAACCCCTACCCTCGCTGCGCAAGCCAACAAGTCCTTGCAAACTGAGGTGGTGGCTAATGTCGACAGGTCAGCAAATGCTGCGGTATCCGTTAAAATTGATGGCATAACCTATCAAATTGATTTGCCATACAATGGAGCAACTATTTTAGACGCGGCATTGAAGAAAGGAGCTGATTTGCCTTTTGCTTGTAAAGGAGGTGTTTGTTGCACCTGCAGAGCAAAAGTTACCAAAGGCAGTGTAAGTATGGATATGAATTTCTCCTTAGAAGATGATGAAGTGGAGAAAGGCTATGTATTAACTTGCCAAGCCCACCCAACAAGCGAAGAGGTTTTTGTTGATTTTGATATTAAATAAGCGCAGATTCTGTTTTACAGATTTGCTAAAATAGATTCATAAATAAATGTCTAACAATAGTTACCGTAAGAATATACTGAAAAAAATTGTAAATGCAGGAAGGCGAATTGCCCTTCCCTTTGCACTTAATCAAGATAAGGCTTACAGGCAACAGTTGCGCACATTAAAAAAGTTATTAAACAAAGCAGAACGCACCGAATACGGCATAGCACATCATTTCACCAAGGTTATAAAATCGAAGACAGTTTATAGAAGCTACAAACAATTGGTGCCAATTATGGACTATTCAAAAATGCATGATTGGTGGCAAAAAGCATACAATGGCAGTGAAAATGTAACTTGGCCGGGAAAGATTGATTTCTTTGCCCTCAGTTCAGGAACTTCGGAAGGAAGTAGTAAATACATTCCAGTCTCTGAAGACATGATTAAATCGATTACAAAAGCGAGTCTTCGACAGATCATTAGCATTGCAAAGACCGATATACCCAAAGACTATTTGGCTAAGGATTATTTAATCATTGGTGGCAGTACAAGTTTATATTTCAATGACCAAGGCGACACCTATGCGGGCGACTTAAGTGGAATAACCAGCAGCAATGTGCCAGCTTGGTTTGATCGATTTTCCAAACCATCTCCTGACATTCGAAGTGAAAAAAGCTGGCAAAACAAAATCGACAGAATGGTTGAAGATGCCCCAAATTGGGATGTGGTTGCTATCGCAGGCGTACCTGCATGGATTCAAATATTGTTTGAGAACATTATTGAGAAATACCGCTTAAAAAACATCCATGATATTTGGCCTAATTTCAGTGTTTATATTTGGGGAGGAGTCGCTATTGAACCCTATAGGAAAAGCTTAAATGCATTACTTGAGCATCCAATTATGTATTTCGAAACCTATTTAGCCTCAGAAGGTTTTGTGGCCTATCAAGCCAAAAAAGATACCGATGGTATGCGTCTAAACTTCAAGAATGGAATGTTTTATGAATTTATTCCCTTTGATGACAACAATTTTGACGAGAACAATGACTTGCGTCCAAATGCAGAAAGTTTAAATCTAAGGCAAGTCAAAAAAGACCAAGATTACGCTATTCTTTTGACAACCTGCTCAGGCGCTTGGCGCTACCTTATTGGCGACACAATACGCTTTACCAATGTTGATAGCTGTGAAATAAAAATAACTGGTCGCACCAAGCATTTCTTAAGTGTTTGCGGCGAACATTTAAGCGTCGACAACATGAATACAGCAATCTCTCAACTAAGCGATTTTATTGGTGAACCAATCAATGAATTTACAGTGAAAGGCCTAAGCAAAAACAAAAACCATTGCCACCAATGGTATATAGCCTGTGACAAATTGGGATTAAGCGAACATGAAATTGCAATCAAGTTAGATGAATACCTCTCCCACACCAATGATGATTATGCAACAGAGAGAAAACATGCGCTTAAAGAAGTGAAAGTAAAAATATTGCCATTGGATATTTTCATTTCATGGATGCAAGAGCAAGGCAAATTTGGATCACAGAACAAATTTCCACGGGTGCTAAGCAACAGCAAGTATGAGGAGTGGATAAGCTTCCTAGATGCTCAGAAAAAGTAAAAATATTATAAACAAAAAAGGGGCAGAAAAATCTGCCCCTTTTTTGTTTTATTCTCTATTTACTAAGACTTCTTTTGAGTGTCTGCATATTTAAATGCTTTCGCCATCAAATCTGTAGCCCTATTGGCTGGATTCTCACGAATTAAATTCTCTTCCTCCTCAACTTTATTAAATAGAGCGCTCAAGGTTTTTTCTGTTACGTATCCATTTAAATCTGGATTCAATTTATTGGCGATTAATGGGTTTTTATTGTAAATATTCACCAAATCAGCCCAATTCGAAGTAAATCCTACTTTATCTAATGATTCTTGAATTTTTGGTTTAAATGCACTGGTTAAAGCACTTGTAGTGTTTTGTTTTAAGTAACTGGTAGCAGCGCCTTTCCCGCCAGTTAAAATACCCATTGCATCGGTAAAGCTCATATTGGTAACGGCATCCATGAAAATTGGTTTGGCAGTCAATACAGCCGCTTCTGCGCCTTCATTTAACTTATTTATCACATTGTCAACTTGGCTGCCCATTCCAATTGATCTTAATTTGTCTGCTATTTTTTGGGCATCTGTTGGAAGTAAGATTCTTATGGCAGAATTTTTATTGAATCCACCAGCAGCGGACAAAACATTTACACCATTGCCAAAGCCTTGCTTCAAAGCATCCTTTAAACCTCCAGCTGCTTCAGCAGAACTTGGAGCGCTTAACACATCGGTTGCGACTTCGGTTGCAAGCATTTTTAAAGCATCACAAGAAATTAGGGAAACCGAAAAGATCGATAAGATTAGTAGTTTTTTCATTTTATTACAAGGATTTAATTTAAAGTAAACAAAAGCTATACCAATACTAAGCTTTGAAAGTTGCTCTTACCTTATCGAGTACATCAGACAAAATCAACAGTTCCGTGTCGTCGACAGTTTTTAGATTAATATTAACCAAATTAAACATTGGATTTATTTCATCTAAAGTTTTGATGCCCTTCTCAGAAATCTTCAACAATATTTGCCTTCTGTTGGTTTTGTTGTAGTTGCGTAAAATGAGTTTTTTCTCAACCAATTTATCGCACAACCGAGTTATGTCAGGATTTTTATCCAACATGACATCTTTCACGTCTCCACATGTGGCATGTCCGTGCTTTCTGCCTTTTAGAATGCGTAAAACATTGTATTGAGGCAAACTAATGCCATATACTTTTAATGCATTTTTAAAAGCATCTTCAATGGCATTTGCGGTGAAGATGATATTTACTATCGCCTTTTCCTGCGCACTATTGAACTTAGACTGGTTTATTTCTTCTTCTATTTTCAATTCTACAAAGTTAAAAAAAATACGGACACATTTATTTTAATATTTTTAAGATCTTAATGTTTTATCCAATACCATCCTCAAATGCTGCAGTAATCCCATTTGGATCATTTAATTTGGTCTTGAAAGATACCAAATCATAAAGCCAGCAGCAAGACAATAAAATATGTCGTACATCATAAAAAAAAGCAATAATTTTAAAAATTATTATTTAGAAATGTTCTAAATTGCGCCCCTATTTAAAATGAACGCCAGCGAGCTTAAGCAAGGAGATACTGCCGTGATTCATCATGTTGAATTTTCGGACCTTAGAAATAAGCTTATAGAAATGGGTTGTTTTGAGGGGAATAAAATTAAACGTCTTTACACAGCACCTTTGGGTGATCCGATTGCATTTGATATCAATGGCTACATTTTGGCTTTAAGAAAGGAAGAAGCCAAACTCATAGAAATAACTTTGAAAAAAATTGAATCCTAATAAGGTTAAACATATCGTATTGGCGGGCAATCCGAATTCAGGCAAAACCACTTTGTTTAATGCTTTAACGGGCTTGCATCAAAAAATAAGCAATTTGCCTGGCACAACCATTGAAAAAAAGACTGGCTATTTCAATATCGATGACCATAAAATTTCGATCACAGATTTACCTGGCACCTATAGCATACACCCAAAGGGAGAAGATGAGCTTATTAGTGTTGGTTTTTTAATTGACCCTAAGGATACGCCAATTGATTTGGTGGTTTTTGTTGCCGATGCGGGGAATTTATCGAGGAATCTCCTTTTGTATTCTCAGGTTGCTGACTTAGGTTATCCTATGTTGTTGGCACTAAACATGAACGATTTAGCCTCTAAAAAAGGTATTAGTATTGACGTTGCAGAACTTTCAAAACACCTAGGCGTGATTGTTTGTCCTGTTAATGCAAGAAACGAAATCGGACTTGCTAAACTAAAGGAGGCTATTGTCAAAGTTGATTCGGCACACCAAAGCACTTTTTATGATGGAACTGGCATAAGTGATGCAAATTTCTTTAGCAATTACCGCCATTTCTTACAAGATCAAATCAAAAAACTAAAGGAACTCGACCCTGATCAGACCAAGAAAAACGAATTGGATATTTCTACTGAAACGACTGCCAGGTACCACAAGATTGACAAAATCTTAAGCAGCAGTTTGGAGCAAGATGCAAAAAAGAATAAAAATTTCACCCAAAGAATTGATTCGGTATTGTTGCATCCTATCTATGGATTTCTGGTGTTTTACTTCACATTATTTATCATATTTCAATTAATCTTTAAGGTTGCAGAATATCCAATGAATTGGATAGAAACAGGATTTGCCTTTATTGCTGAAACTTTAAAAACAAATTTACCTTCAGGGATGCTTAGTTCACTTATTTGCGATGGGGTTATCCCGGGTATTGGAGGGGTTATCGTTTTCTTGCCTCAGATAATTATTTTGTTTACCCTCTTGGCAATTTTAGAAGACAGTGGGTATATGACAAGGGTTAGCTTTATCACAGACCGGTTGATGCGGAAATTTGGATTAAATGGAAAATCGGTTGTTCCACTTATTGGAGGTATGGCCTGCGCCATTCCCTCAATTATGGCAAGTCGGAATATTGAAAACAAAAAAGACCGCTTAATCACAATACTTGTAACGCCCCTAATGAGTTGCTCTGCGAGATTGCCCGTATACACCCTCCTATTGAGTTTGTTGTTTATAGAACAAAAGCAAAGTTGGGTTGACTTAAGAGGCGTTATTCTTTTAGGCATGTATTTACTTGGATTTGCCGCAGCCCTTTTGTTTGCATTTATTTTCAAATTAATCCTAAAACAAAAAGAAAAGAGTTTCTTTATATTAGAATTACCCGATTACAGAAAGCCCCGTTTAAAAAATATTTTATTTACCATCAAAGCAAAAGCTGGTGATTTTGTTTTTAATGCCGGTAAAATCATTGTCATGGTTAGCGTTGTTTTATGGTTTTTGGCCAGCTATGCCCCAGGTGATAAGTTCGAAAAAATAAACCATAAATACGCCAACTATACCGCTGAAGACAAAGCTGTAAAAATTCAAAGTGAACGCTTGGAAGCAAGTTATGCCGGTATTTTGGGCAAAACCATAGAACCAGCCATCAAGCCTTTGGGTTATGATTGGAAAATAGGCATTGCCTTGGTTACCAGTTTTGCTGCCAGAGAAGTTTTTGTAGGCACTATAGCAACGATATACAGCGTTGGCAACCCTGACGACGTAAAAACACTAAGCGCTGTCCTAGCGTCACAAAAAAGAGCCTCAGACAATAAGCCTTTGTATTCATTGGCAACAGTCTTGTCGCTCCTAATATTTTACGCCTTTGCCATGCAATGTTTTAGCACTTTGGCGGTAACTTACCGAGAAACACATTCCATAAAATGGCCATTGGTTCAATTCTTTTACATGAGCGGATTTGCTTGGCTGATGAGCTTTATTGTGTATCAGATATTTAGTTAATGGTTCTTTTAGGGTATAGGGTCCCTGTAGCAGAGACTACACTGCGTTCTGTCACGCTACGGGATGAATCTAGGGTTTAGGGTCCCTGTAGCAGAGACTACACTGCGTTCTGTCGCGCTACGGGATGAATCTAGGGTTAGGGTTTAGTTTTTCGAAATTGCTGACAGATTTCTATTGACAAGTTGATTTGCCGCCTTTTCCCGCTGTTTGCTTTAGCCTGCTTTATTTGTGCCAGAAACTGCTGGTGTTTTCCTTGGCTTACTGCCGCTCGCCCATAAAAACACGCAGTTGTATTGCCCCAAATTTGCACAGGGCTGCCGCGTCCATCGGGGCGAGATTTTCTCAGTTTATCAGTTTATCAATTTCTCATTTTATCAATTTCTCAGTTTATCATTTTATCAATTTATCAACTACCCAATAAACAACAAAAGCCCCGACTTTCGTCGAGGCTTTTGAATATTAATTTTAGCTACTTAATTACTTAGCAATTGTAATTTTCTTAGTAGCGATTTGGTTTTCAGCGATCACTTTTACAACATATACACCTGAAGCGAATTCAGACATGTCAACGTTTGTTGTGTTGCTATCAACAGTGATGGTTTTAACCAATTCACCTAAAGTGTTGTAAATGTTAACAGTCATGTCGCCGCTGATTTCAGCAGAAAGACTTACGTTAAAGTTACCACCGTTAGGGTTAGGGTAAACCGATACTGCATTGTTCATGGTTTCAGCATCATTGATAGAAGTGCTCATCGTTACACACTTGGTCGTTGTGCACTCACATCCTGCTAAGTTAGTAGCAATCATGGTTACACAGTATTTACCTGGAGCATTGTAAGTATAAGAAGCACCTGCACCGTTTGAGTTGATAGAGTTACCGTCGCCAGTGATCCATTTGTAAGTAATACCGCTGCTAGCTCCACCTGTTGGTGTGAAGATTAAAGCAGAATTTTTAGCTGCATTTAAGTTGCCAGAGATACTGAAGTTACAAGTAGTTGGAAGTGGGTTGATGGTTACAGTTCTGCTGATTGAATCAGAACAACCGTTTAAGATGCTCGCTTTCAATTGAACAGTGTATGTTTGAGACACACCAGAACCATAAGCATGAACTGGAGCAGATTGGCTAGAGAAGTTACCGTCACCAAAGTTCCATTTGTAAGTGATGTTACCTTGGGTGTAAGTTGTTTGGTTCGCAAATGGAACTTCACTACCAGCACATCTGTCTTCAACACTGAAGTTAACAGCTGGTTGAACACCTACATCAATGGTTTTGCTTTCAGTTGTCGTACAACCGTTTACTAAGTATGTAGTTAAGCTAACGATTCTTGGTCCGATTGAAGACCAATTTCTAACTGGGCTAGTTGCAGTAGAGGTGAAACCATCACCAAAGTTCCAGAAGTAACTTTGTAAAGCCTCACCGTTTAATGCTGTAGTGTTTGTGAACGGAGTTGCAGTTCTGCTACAAGCAAAAGGGAAAGAGAAGTTTGTTGTTGGTGTTTGTTTAACAACTACAGGAATTGTTTTAGAATCAACACAACCAAATTCAGATACTACTTCTAATTTTACATTTTTAGTACCAGCAGAAGTGAAAGTATAGGTTGGTTCTTCAACTGTTGCTTTGTTACCAGCATCATCAAAATCCCAAAGGTTACCAAATTGACCTAAAGAAATAGTAGAGTTGTTTTCGAAATTGAACTCAGTATTTAAACAGTTACCGCTTGTTTGAGCAAAATCAGCTTTAGGCTTAGCAAATTGGTAAACAACTTTAGTTGTTGTATTTGTACAACCATCAGCAGTAGCCGTTAAGCTTACTTTGTATCCACCTGGAGTGCTGTAGCTTTTGAAGATATCATTTTTGCTGTTGGTGGTGTTTACAGCAGAACCGTCGCCGTAATCCCAATCATAAGTGATAGAACCTGAACCACCATAAACAGTTGCGTTTTTAAGTTTCACTGCAACACCCTCACAAGCATTTGTGTTGATAATGGTAGCAACCGGAACCTCAGTTACATCAATAACGTAAGTTTTAGTTGTGGTGAATGCATAAGGGTTAGAGGTTGTTTTAAGCGTAAGGGTGTATTGACCAAAAGAAGCATATCTGTGCGCTGGGCTAGCTTCTATGCTTACAGGAGAACCATCACCAAAATTCCACTCATAGTCAATTGAACCACTAGATACAGTTGAAGTAGATTCGAAAATCAAATCAGTCTTTTCACAAAGAGCCGCTGGTAATTTAGCGCTAGGCACTACTTTAGGCGCGATAAATACTTTGCGTTTATATATGCTATCACAACCAGATATACGGTCGATGATTTTAATAGACAATTCGATGGTGCTGTCTTCCCAAGCCTTAGGCGCATCTAAAGTTACTCTAAATGGAGCCGCGTTGTTGGTAGAAACAGTTGCGTTTGCTGAAGTACCGTTAATGGTTTTAGCCGTTACAGTTCCTAGCCATTTGCTGTTAACACCATAATCAGCGTCGGTATAACCAACCGTTGAAGGTGCAGTTAAATCGTAAACCAATTTCTCGTTAGGGAATGTGATGTCTGGCTTGCCAGTTGTTTTATACATTGCAGCTGTTGAAGACAAGGTGGTGTTTTGAGTTAAAACGCCTCCACCTGGTGCTTTCAATACGCTGAAGTTAAATGTCATTGTATCGTTGCTAGGCACATCGTCTGCAGCCAATAAGAAGAACTTCACTCTGTGGGCTCCTGCTTGAGAGAAGGTAATTGGAGGGAAGGTAACTGTATTGGTACCTGATACAGCAATGGTATTGGTAAACAAAGCAGTATACTTAACCACGCCATTGTCAGACATAGCAACAGTGAATCCAGTTACTGGTTCAGCGAAGTTGTTCTGGAAGGTTAAGGTTGGAGTGGTTGTATAACCCGCACATACTGGAGATGGTGGGTTGAAATCGTTTGCAGTTTGAGCAATATCTAGTATGCCTTCTACAGCACCTCTATCAGACTTAGCTGGGTTTCTTGCAACACCATAAACGTCTTTAGGATTAGATGAAACAGTTGGTACGTTGTTTTGATTTAAGAAACGGTTTGATGCCATGTTTGTAGCATAATTGTGACCGCCATTGATAAATTTCTCATTAGGACCGCAGAAACCATTTGAAGCCCAAGCCGTAAATGAATTTGAAGTTCCAGCAGGGCAATACCAATTCTGGTTAGAGAAGTTGTTTACATAATAAGAATTGTGATCCCAAGTATATGGTGTAGATCCATTCACGTTGTAGGTGTATACAGGATAGAAACCATACCAGTTTTGAAAGTCAAAAATATTGCCAATCACTTTGATGTTGGTGTGGTAATATTGGTACTGGTATATACCGTATAAATATGGGCTGAAGTTATTGCTTAAGCTACCATTTGCTCTAACCGTATTTTGACGAACCTCCGTTGTATAAGTTCCGCTGATGAAAGAATAGTTGTAAATACAATAGGTATAATAGTATGCCGCATTGTCAACAATTAAATTGCTGTTAATTGTGGTGTTGTAGTTATAGTAATTGTAAATAGAGTAATGGTAATACGATGTAGAATTGGATGTATTTCTGTTGTTTCTGATAATGTTTCTAGAAATATCATAGTTGCCATAAAAATAAGCATAAATGCTGTAATGGTAATAGTAATCAGAGGTATTTCCTTCGATTACGTTCTCATTGATCTGAACAGGATACAAAGTAGAGTTATAAGTCCACTGGCTAAAGATAGAATAGTGGTAGAAGTAGGCCTTAGCATTGTTCTTAATGGTATTGCCATTGATTTGAGCAACGGTACAAGAACCACTTGGATAATCATTTCTGATACCATACCAGTAGTAACCACCATCACAATTTTGAATGGTGTTGTTGTTGAAACGGTATTCGTTGTATGTTCCATAGTTTAACCAACCACGAAAGTTAACAGCAGAAGAAGTACTGGTACTTACATCATTGTTGTCGGCCATATTGCCAATTAAATCAAAATAATAGTTGAAATAATTATAACCTAAATAATTATTTGTACTAGCCATTACATTTTTAATCTCATTGTTGTTAATGGTAAATTTGTAGGTAGAATTACCGTAGTTGTAATAGGTGTAAAAATCATACATGGTTGAAGGCGCCGTTGTTGGTGTCGCTCCAAAAAATGGCATATCATGTAATTTATTGCCATCTAATTTTGTAGAACGGCTTGTTGCATAAGAGTAATAAGAGTAGATACCATATAAGGTAGAACTGCTGTTATAAGATGTTGCATTTGCACGAGAGATGTCATTGTTCAATACTTGGTTGCCATTCGTATAGAACATGTAAATCGCCATGAAATAGAAGTTTTGAATGGTGTTGCCATTGATGGTATTGTTTTGCTCGGTATAAGAGTAGGTAGAGCTGTTACCTGTGCAAGTGATACCATAAGCAGGACCTGGGCTGTTGGTGTTCGTTGTGCGCATTGTGTTGCCACTGATGGTACAAAAGTTACCATGACCTGTAGAACTTGTAGCAGTCATTGAAGTTGAAGAACTTGAAAATGCTACATAAGCACCGCCTGAAGTTGTTGCAGAGGTTAATGAAGTAAATTCAATGATACCATTTGAAATGGTGTTGTAATCAGAACCATTAAACAATCTGTAACCTTGAACATATTGACTGGTGCTTGTGTTTCTAACTGTTACTTTATCGAAAGTAAAATAGTCAGCACCACTTAACAAGATAACAGCATCAGATACTCCAACAGATAAAATTTTGTTGTTACCATTGATGGTTACTGTGTTGGTTGATGAAGATCCAGTGATTGCGCCAAAGTTAATTTGAGCAGTTTCAGTGTTGTCGGTCATTACATTGACTGTAACAGCTCCACTGACACCATTGGTGGTAATGGAATTTCTGAAAGCAAGCCAAGTAGCAAAGTTGGTTCCGCTCGTGGCTGCTGTGTTGTCGATGGTGTAAGTACCAGACAACTGCGCGGAGGCCGAGCTCATGAATGCCGCACAGAATAGTGTGAAGACTATTCGAAGGAAATTTTGTGGTTTGTAAATTTTTCTCATAATTAATAAAATTTATATTGATTTTTTATTATTTTAACACTCCAAATATATAAACGATTTTTGAAACGCCAAACAATTTCATAAAATACTCTACTTTTTTTGGTAATAATTTTTTAAAATCGACAAATGATTCGAAATCTATT
>Ga0209107_10001802_pt1 | contig 11975 bp, 17 predicted proteins | sample LakErihyJuly2011_2_FD_187460 | JGI IMG/M metagenome (GOLD analysis project Ga0209107, IMG submission 187460) | Freshwater microbial communities from dead zone in Lake Erie, Canada - CCB hypolimnion July 2011 (SPAdes) (version 2) | ecosystem: Environmental > Aquatic > Freshwater > Lentic >... | reverse complement strand
CTAAGCACAACCCCATAATCCATATGACGGACTCGGGTTTCTTCTGTTCCTTGGTTGTTCTTAAGTACAATAAGATCATCAAACTGATGATGCCAAATAGGATAAAAAACAGTAGCACTTGCATTACGAATACCTCCTTGTGAGCATGAGCGCAAATCTCCAAACCATTTTTTCAAGAATGGTATCATACCAGTATGCATGATTTCGCCGCCGCGAATCGGGGAGCCCAATGGGCGTAGTCGACCGATTTCCAATCCGATCCCCGCACGTTTACTGGCATACTTGGCCATCATTTCCCCACTAGCAAATATGGAGTCAAGATCGTCATCACTGCGTATGAGTACACAACTGCTAAACTGCTTAGTAGGAGTGCCAAGACCAGCCAACACAGGAGTAGCCAAAGTGAATAACCCATCTGAAGCGGCATTGTAATACTCTTTAATAAAACGCATCCTAGCCGAGTTAGGTTCTTCTTTATGGAACACAGTAGCCGCGGCAATAATATATCTAATTTGAGGAGTTTCATATATTTCCTTTGTGGCACGATTGCGTACTAGATATTTTTCAATCAATTGTTCAATTGCGGCGTAGCCATACTGTTCATCTTTTTCATGATCCAGCATGTCATCCATTCGATTCCAATCTTCTTCGTTGTACCAGGTTAACAACTCAGGAGTGTATAATCCAACCTTGACGTTCTTTTTTACAATAGAGAAAAGGCTTGGAGGTGTGTATGAACTGTACACATCTTTTCGAAGCATACTTAATCGTTGTTTTCCGGCTACATATTGATAATTGACGTGGCCAACATCTTGATTGTGTTCAACATCAATAAGATCTACTATGGCTCGTAAAGTGATATTATCAATTTCGCTTGTTGTGATGCCATCGTAAAAGTGTGGTTGACTTTTGATTTCAATCATACTCTGACTAACATCTGCGATACCCTTACATACTTTTGCTATCTGGGCTTGCCATTTTTCTACTGCTAGTGGTTCTTTATTTCCGTTTCTTTTTATGACTGTTATTTTGCTCATTTTCTTTTGTCTAAGTTATTTTGTAGAGTATTTAGTGACAGTTTTTCCTCAACAAAAGTTATTTGTTTTAACGGTTATACGGCAGTATAACGCCGATTTTTTAACAAACTTAATTTAAAAAAGATATTATCACGATAGCTATGCAAATTATATACGCATTTATTGCGTATGTCTATCGGATTGGTTTAAGAAATTGCAGTGTATGAGTAATCAAATGTGCCTACATCGCCTGCCAAATTATTTTCATAATTAACAACAATCGATCTCAGTTCTTGCCCCACTGATCCAAGATAAGCAACTCCTATTTGATCCAAAAAGGATGCTTTAAAGTTTAATAACAAACTGATAGTATTTGCACTATCAACACCGGCAAAATCATATTCGTCTGACAGTTGAATTCTTCTGCGGATAATATCTGCTGAGATAGTAAGAGTTCCACGTCGACTAAAATTGTTATTGTTACTTATGTATGAGTAATCAATTGAATAACTGATAATTCCAGTTGCCAATCCAGCAAATGACATGGGACAAGGCAATCTAAATGCAAATGTTGGAGAAACTGTTGCGGCAATACTTACAGTGTTTGTACTAAAACTATGGTACTCTCCACGGCCTGCCAGTTCTGGTATGTATGGAGTTGACAATGTTCCTGTGCCAAGTACTGATCTATCTGAATAGTTTTCAGCAACTGCATTGCCCCGTGTATTGAAAAATATTTCTGGAAATTCAGCACCTGTGTAACCTGCGCCGTTTGATCCAACGTTATAAAACTTACAACCTTTAACAGAATTTCCAAAGCCTCGGTTTACAAACACAGCCTGTTGTTTAACATTGTAGAATTTAGTATTGGTAATTGAAGTCTCACGTGGGCCAAACTGTTGACCAACTGTTGTGCCGTCTGCTGTTAACCCTAGTGCAAACCCTTGTCTGACATTATCAAGTCTACACTTGTCAAAAGTATTATTCAAGATATCTTGTTTAGCGTACATTGCATAATAAAATTTTGTAAACTTCACGTTTTTAAATATGTTGTTTTCGCATGTAACTAAACTGCTTACTGCGTTCATTTGAATGCCAGTTGCTAATGCATTAGGAGTGCCAAGTACATCGTAGTCGCCTTCCAGTTTTATATTTTCAAATACGCTATCTCTAACAGCGTCCAATTGCAAGCAAGGATTTTGTCCTGTTGGTGTGTGAATAGTTAACCCGTTGATATAAATGTTTCGTGGCTGGTTAGTACCAAGTGTGCTGCCAATGCTACTAGGACTTCCAGCACTACTGGTATCATTAACAAATCTAATTGCAGGACCACTTAGAGTAATTGTAAAAGTTGTTCCACTAGCTGTTCCAGTTGCTACAGGGCTTATGGTTAAACTGGTTGCGTCAACGGCACCAGTCACTGTTGCACCAACTGGGATACCTGTACCAGTGATGGTTGCACCTATCATTATTGTATTTGCGGCAGTGGTAGTGATAGTTGCACTGTTATTGGTTGTTGCTCCAACGATTGTACTTACTGGGTTGTAATAGATTATGGTTTTTTCGTCGCCTGCGCCAAGTAAAGTTGCATAGCTAGGCACATATAATGGCTTTTTAGTTAGGTAAACGCCTGCTGGAATTTCCAATGGCACACGAGCACTGGTTCCAGAGTTTGTTTGGGCGCTGGCTTTTCCGTTGGGATTTAAAAAGAGTTCGTTGATGGCACGTTGCAATGCAGTAGTATCGTCTGTAGTTCCGTTGCCAACAACTCCAAATTCAATAGTGCTTACACGATCGTCCATGCGATCTTGGATACTACGGCTTACTGGATTGTTTACGTTGATACCCGTAATGATACTGGGATCGTTAACCTTGTAAACATACTGTAGCAATGCTAACAAATTGCCCTGTGCAGACAAGTCGTTTTCAGTAAGCAATTTGGTATTGCCAACAGCCGGTGCGCCTTCGCTAACAGCACCGTTACCAATGTACAGTTCTTGCGTGTCAATGGCCCATGCCATTTCTCCGCTGGCCAGCTGAGGCAAACCTGTACCTTCCTGTGCTTTTCCGCGACGTATTTGTATTCTTGAGATTTGAACGACAGCCATTAAAATATCCTCTTGTAGTATATTTATGACTTAGGCAAAATGAAAAAGCCCTAGAGAATAGGGCTTTTGTTACGGAGTTAAAACTATTTAAGCAACTGTGATTGAACTTGCGGCAACTACTGTTGTACCACTGATATCAATAGCGTTTGGACCAACTGCGGTAACACTACTGCCTGTTGGTTTTCCAATGTTGCGAATACGTGTACGTAGCTCTGTTGCATCGTTAATGCTTTTGTCCATGATAACATGCATTATTCCAGAACTTGCGGCGGGCACAAACCATGCTAATGGATTAATTTCGCCAACAATTGCTTCAATTACGCCGCCAATTAGGCTGGTGTTTGCATCAACATAACTGTCTTGTGTCTGCAAATCTACTGCTGTAGCGTCTGCAATTTTTACTGTGATTATGTATGCGTTGCAATTGGGTGTGAAAAGTATTCCTACTCGTGTAGATGAACCGTTTACTCTTGTTACTGTAGCCATGTGAATTCTCCGTTTGTTTTATTTATCAAGTTAGGGCGTAGTATTGCTCAACTCTGTTCCACCACTGCACTTCCCAGTGGTCAAACATATCCGAAGTTAGAATGAATTCTTGATATGCTGGATCACCCCAGGTCATAGTTTTGCCAATTTCAGGAGGTTTTACACACATGAACACAACACCTTTGCGTATATTAGTGCCGTGTACTTTGTTGTGTGCCAGGGCATAGGCAACCATTTGTAAGTAGTAGTCTTCAATCCACTCTTCTTTTTTAGGTTTGTTTGTTTGCTTGTGATCCATTATGGCTGCTTCATTCAAATGAACGCCAACACAATCAGTAGTTCCCGCATATAGTCCAGGATAGTAAAGCGGTACTTCTACACCCCAAACTTCATTGACGTTTTTAAGTCCGTTTTCAATGATATGATTAGCCATTTTATGGCTTTGTATACTGAACGGATTAGTACCTGGGGGATTAATAACGCCTTGCACAATATAGTCTTCTAAAAACTTGTGCATACGTGTGCCGCGACTTGCGGCTTCTGTTGTGATCTCTTGAGCTTTCTTTTCTCCAACAGCTCGTCGCCATGCTTGTAAAGCCGCAACTTTTTCTGCTGGTTTTGTTTTATCCAATATGGTAGTAACACTTGGAACCTTGCTACCATCTGGTGTTGCGTATAAACGCTTGCCTTCTACACTTTCTCTGCTGATAGGAGTATAGTTAAATCTTTCAATTAGTAATGTCATCAGCTATTTTACTACAGCCACTTGCTGATGTCAAGCCTTCATGGCCTTTTTAGTAGCCGATTTGGCCATTGCATCAACTGCACTGGCGGCTTGTTTCTGTTCCGGGTTGCCTTGCTCTGGTTGTTCAGCGTGTTTTTGAGTTTTAATAACCAAACCGTGGCCGTCAAAACGATCCACAAGTTTCTTTAGAATTGGATCACTTTCCCAACGTGCGGCAAAACGGTCATAGTCAATGTCCGGTGAGCCATATTGTTGTCCAGTTTGATTAAGAGCATCCCATGTCATAGGAGCTTCAGTACCTTTACGATCTGCGGCACTTTGTAGAGCCCTCAGTGTGAGAACCAAGGGGTCTACGGTTTCATTTATTTTTTTTTTGAGTTAGCTAACAATTGGCCTAGTCGACGACTGTAGTCAACATTTTCACGTTTCATGCGATCTAGTTCTGGGCCTGGAGGAGTTTCTTCTGGAGACATGCCGCCTTGTGCGCCTAACATTGGTTCTTCATCTGGCATTGCTGGAGCACCCATTGCATCTGGTGAAGGTGTAGCACCCATCATAGGAGCTTCACCACCTGATACCAGTGCCAGTGCGCCTTGTAAGCCTTGACGACTTGTTTCTAATGCTGTATAAACTGCTTCTAATGCTGGCTTAACTGCGTCGCCGTATTGTTGAGCAACATCACTGCCTAGTGTTTCTCTTATAGAGTCTTGTAATTCTAAAAGTTGTTCTGCTTTCATAGCCGCAGTATCTTCTAGCCAGCCTGTAACACGATCAACCATATCTTTGGTTGCCATGATAACTTTAGCTTTGTCTTCTTCGCCTTCTAATAATATCCAACTTGCCTGAGATTCATTTAGGTCGTAACGTACTGTTAATTCGGCCTTTAATTCTTCACGGTCATCTTCACCTGCACGGATTTTATCTAGTGTGCTATTGATCCAACTTTCTGGAACTGATAATTTTTTAGCACGGTTACGTACTGCATGTGTAATATAGCTTTCGTTTGTCTTTTCTTTCATATCTTGTTTGCCTTCTTTTTCATCACTGCTTTCGTCTATGCATTCGCCATCGTGAACCTTACCACAGTCTTCGCATTTGCTTTCTTCACGTTCCATAATCTCTTGATTGATACAATCGAGAAACATGCGAGTTTTTTGATAATCTCGGCTATCATGTAATGAATCATAGCTTTCGTTAACTTCAAATTGACTAAGTTTTGTACGTAGCTTGTTACGTGCATCTTCTAGTTGAACATCGTTAAACTGTTCAAAGTTAATTTTATATCCAAAGTTTTTAGCAAGGTTTTCATTAAGCATTTTGCTTGTTATGGGTTTTGATAATTCTCTAATTTGCATGATCGTATCCTAAGATTCTATTGTATATATTTATACGAAACTCCATTTAAACATTCTGGAAATTGTTTCCTTAAAGTATGCGGATTGTGTTTCACTGTCTTCTAATTTGTTTAATAATATCATAAAACGTTCAGAATCTTTAGCAGTTTTAATATTTTTCCTGTAAACTTGATTATCGCTGTAACTGGCCCAATACTTGTTGTCTAGTCTTTTAATTTCAAAGTACCGAGTTAGGTCAGTATTTTGATATGCTTTAGCACCCATAAGAGCACAGGTTCTGAGATAAAACTCATCGATGGATTCGTTAGACCCATTGTAGTAAAGTGCCCAGTTGTTGTTATTGTTTTGTTTGATGACGTAATTCTTATAGAGCAGACTTCCGTCTTTTCTAACAGTTACTGGCATCGACTTGTTGAGTTCTGCTTCAAACTGCGAAGCCAGTTCTTTGATTACTGCTGTTTTAGGTTTATTTTGTTTTTTCATTTGCAACTACACTAGGATCATTGTGGCCTATTTTAGTTATCAAACTCTTGCGGATCATGGCCGCAACTGTGAATTGTTCGTGTTCGCTGAGACGATTGATCTTAACTGGCTCTTTAAGTTTTTTTAATAGCTGGGCTTCTTCGTTGGTGGTCCACACAGTAAAGTGATCAAGCAGTTTAAACTTGTCAGCTTCTTTGATGATAATGTTGTCGATACCAACCAATTCTGCTATTTTCATCTTAGTCCAGCAATTGCTCGCATTTTGTTTAACAAGTCATCATCAGCTTCGCGTAGTTGTTTCGTGTCAAACTGTTCTGGTGGTACTGGATCTTTAGGAACACCGCCTGGTCCAGCAACTTCACCTGCATCCAAGTCTAGTCTGTCTTTGAGCAATTGAATACGTTTTTCAACCTGAGCGGCATAGGGAGTGCCAACTGCTTTGGCACGGAATTGTAATAGCTTGGCCATTTGCGGACTGGTCTTGGCCCATTCTTCAGCAGTCTTGTTTCCTAAACCAAAGAATTCTCCCAGTGGTTCTTCGCCTTCCTCTGGTCCATAGCCCATGGCAGTTTCAGCTTCAGCATCACGCACATCATTGATAAATTTGCCAGTGCCGTCACCGCCGATATCTTCATCCACATCTCCTCCACCAAACTCATCTTCTAAACGATTAAAAACAATTTCTTCAATTCTTTCAAAGTCGTCGTCTGGGTGAAGTCCGTGATCTACCACAACATCATCTACCATATCTTGCACATATCTACCAGTGGGTGTATTGGCACTGAAAAGATCATACAATGCATCAAAGTCTTCCCGTGCAACAATATCACTTAATTCCATGTGAATTGCACTCATTACACCCTCGCTTGTTAGCTGATCACTAGGTGTAAAATCTACACCTGCATCACTTGCGGCTTGCAATGCGGCTGTTGGTCCAGTAGCAATAACTTTACCATCAGGGCCGGTAGCTTTGGCTGAGTCGGGTGCTGGTTCAATTTTTACATCTTCATCTTCACGCAATCTTGTTATGTCTTTAATCTTCATATTGGTCCTCTAGGCTTAATTCAGCACTTTCTAATTTAGTAATGTATTTACGCAATTTGTCAATTTGTCCCCTAGCTCTGAGCAGTTTAAATGCTAGGTTTTCCACACTTTGTTCACCATGGGATTCTAAGCCTGCTTTGCGCAGGCGTTTCAAACTGTCCATGACATCACGACATTGATCAATACTGCCACTACGCATGGCTGAGTTGATCTTGCTGGCATAGTTACGTGCCTTGGCCTTGATATCTTTGGGGTTTATTGTGGGCTCTTTGTGTACAGGTTCAATTAGCCATTTGTTGTCCAGCACACTGTAGATGCCAGCACTGTGATGTTTTTGATCTGCAGGTTGCACATACAGTTCAACTGGGATACCTTTGATTTCTAAATCGTGTTCGCTGTTGTACAAGTTCTTCTTGGCAGTGAACAATTCATCGTTGCCATCTGTTTTGCCCACCACAAGGTGTAGATCTATATCGCTGTAGCTACTGTAGTTATAGCCAGCACTGGATCCACTGAGTGTGACATCTTTCAAGTGCAGGCGTGGCACATTGAGATACTCAGCAAAATGGCGGGCTATCTTAATCAGTTTGAAACGTATTTCTTTGCGTAGGCTGTTGTTGTCCCAGAGTACTGGGTTGAGCTCATGATGATGTGGATTTGGGTCAATGAGTTCTTGGAAGTTCATTCTGTATTTAACAGAATTAGAGTCCCAAGAACTTTAATATGTGTGGGAAACTTACTGCGTTGAGCCAGCCTGTGCCTGCGGCAAATGCCAGGGCGGCCATGGCATACATGGTATATTTGTTTTTGGCTTTTTCTAACTCGCCAACTTTGCCTGCTAGTTCTTGATGTTGCCTACAACTTTCGTCATGCATCTTTTCTAACTGCGTCATGATGCCGTCTCTTGTTATGTCTAAACAGTCGTGCATCTCCTTGACATCAGCCTTGAGGTCAATCAACTTTTCGTTAATGTTTTCAACTTTGGTTTCTAATACACTTACACGTTCTGGTAAGTCTGCAAGTTGTGAAGTTGCTTCTGTGCGGGATTTCGTACTTGTGGCCATATAGGCATTGCTCCATTAAAGTTTAAGTCAGGTCCCTTGATATAGGGTATGTGCCTAAAAAACGAGTTGCCTAAATGATTGAGTGTGCCTTGGATGTTACAGTGTATTTATAACTTTCTATGGAAAACAATATTCTTGCCAGGATCGCTGGTGTTGAAAACTGCGTACTTTTGTTCCATGTTTTCATCCAGGCCGTTGATGTATGGCACAAGATGAAAGTCTGACTTTAGGTGTGCAACAGGATCTCCTGCATCTTCGTAAAAATGATCACGGTCCGTATTAAAATCAAAACGCCATAGCTTCAATGTTTCATCAGTATCAAATCCAACCAGCTTGCCTTTGATGTCTAATACTGCGGGTGGATGGTTGTAGGTGATGTTTGATCTAATGCCCAGTGTTTGTATCACGGTGTTGAAGTTTTGTTCTTTCAGGCGCAGGTGTTCTTTGCCAAGCTCAAGTCGATACTGGCCTGTGTGCGTTATATCAACCAATGTGTATAATTTGTATTCCATGGTAGTATTTAACAGAGGTAAAAAAGCCTACTGTAAAAGTAGGCTCTCCCTTCCCATCCCTGAGAAATAAAACTAATTAACCGTGGAATGGAGCAACAAATCCAGCTGGAAGTGTCACTGTACAAGCTACACCAGAACCAGCTTCTAAAGCCGCTTCTAGTCCGTCAAAAGTTGTAGAGTCACCGCCTGTTCCGCCTCGAACTGTGAGATCTTGCACTGCACCTGGCCACTGTGTGTCAGTTGCGATGATAGCATTGAAACTGTCTGTTCCTGCATCAACTGGTGTGAATACAGCCCAAACTTCAGCAGTTTGTTGTAGTGCGCGAACAGTCTTGCTGAACAAGCTGTTTGGCAATGCGTGGTCAACAAACACGGCAGCTTGAGCGATGTTGATAACTGTAAGCTGACGTGTACCAAATTGAGTACTTGGCTTTGATTTTAAATAATTGGCTGCGACGCCTGTTGCTACGGTACCGTCTGGACCTGCAATTCCGATATGTGTTGGCATAATAATCTCCTCATTTATGTCATACTGCCCGAACTCTTCGAGCGGCCCAAACTCTGTTAGGCCTTTGTATAATTATTTAGTTCAAAGTGAAAAAACACTAGAGATATAGCGCAAAATGATTGAATTATTTTGGACCAATTAGGTGTCTTTGTCTTCTTGAATACGCTTGATTCCACGCTTGAATTTAGCTGGATCTGAACCTTTGATGCTGTTGATGAATCTGCGCTCCAGTTCAGCGGCTGTTTCAACATCATAGTTCTCACGTATCATATCCATTAGATTGATAGCACTTTGAATAATGTTGCTACCGCGACTTTCTATGACTAAATCGGTGTTGCGACTCAGTCCAATGTCACTTAGTTCCTGTAATATACTACGTGTACTTTTACGCATTTGTGTTCTCTTTATACGTTATTTATTTGATTATACAGTCTAGTTATCATTAGATCAATCAGGTTGAAAAAATGTTGCAACCGCACATATACCGACTAAATAATATCAGTAGAAACCATGAGTTACTATACACACAGAGGAAAACGTGATGAAATATCTATCAGAAAAGATGCAGAGTATACTGGAACGTTTAAATGAAATGTTCCCAGGATCCAGCTATCAAAGCCGCTTGGACGCATATCTAAGCACCAAAGGCATTACCGATGCCGCCCAGTTGGAAAACTACATCCAGCAATTCAATTCTCAAAAGGAAACTTATCTATGAAAAACTTTATCAACACTATATTCGAAAGTCTAGTTGCATGGGGCGAAGCCATTGCGGAATACCGTAAGAGCAAAGCATCTCATCATTACTATTAAAATGAACTTTCTAGACACTGTAATAATGTTGCTACGCTGGCATCGAGATGGTTGGGAAGTGCATCCTATCATCAATGACGAGTTCCACGGCTGGTTCTAACCGCTAAATATTGGCATGAAATTAGTGTACATACACGGTGCCAATGCCACCAGCGAGAGCTTCAACTATATCAAGAGTAAACTGGGCACAGGCCTAGACATCAACTACGACAGTCGTAATGGGTTTGAAAACAACCTAAAAGACATGCAGTCAACTTTGAGCAGTTACACTGACATGGTGTTTGTTGCTCATAGCCTAGGCGGCATATACAGTTTACATTTGGCCAACACCATGCCCATGAGTGTTAAGGGTGCTGTGACATTGAGTACTCCATATGGTGGTGCTGAAGTGGCGGACTATGCTCAGTACTTCCTGCCATTCAGCAGACTGATGCGTGACATTGGTCCCAGTTCGTGGGTTATGAAGCAAGCTAGCCGCATTAAGATACAGCATCCCTGGACCAACATAGTAACAGTCAAAGGGCAAAGTCCTTTCATGCATGAGCCCAACGACGGTGTGGTAACCATAGCCAGTCAACGGCATCATGAGGACATGGAATTAATAGAAGTGGACTGTAACCATTATGAAGTTGTGCTGAGTGATGCTGTTATTAAACTTGTTAAGGAAAGAGTAAACAAGTTTAAAAAATAAGTCATTCAGCTTTACACACAGTTTGTAACACTGTATAATAAATACATGGACAGCAAAGTTGCTGTCACATACAGACATTAAACACACAGGAGATTATTATGTCACAATTCGAAACACCAAAACTTCCAGAAGTTAAATTCAACAAAAACGGCTACGAAATCCGTACAGACATTCTTGGCATGGCCAAGAGTATGGTAACAGAAGACTTTCAAGTTAAGTTTTCTGGATGGCAAATGACTGCTCAGAAAGATGAGAAGACTGGTCAGATCGTTAACAAAATCGAAATGCCACAGTTTCCAGGACTTGACAAAGTTCTCGAAACAGCAGAAAAGATGTATGCCTTTGTAAACCAAAGTGTTGCAAAGAAGTAATACATTAGCATAGCTAGTTCGCCAGAATAGCGTAACATTCACTAGCACCTTTGGGTGCTTTTTATTTGACTAAAATTAGTTCAACAGTGTGTCTATGGTCACATCAGCATTGGTTCTAGCACCATCCACACCACTGGCTCTGCGCCAACGCACACTGGTACCTGACGCAAACAACCAGCCGCTACTTGTGGGATCCTGTACCAAAGTCACTCTATGTGCTGATATCTTTGAGACTATGTATCTAGCTGATGCATTGTCATGCGCATAAAAGAACATGAAGCCTGCGGGCAAGTTGCCATAGTAGTATATGCCTGCGGGATGTATACGAGCTATGGCTGTGCCATTGGCGTTTTTAACTCGGAACCTACGTGGTCCCAACTGTTTGACAATGTCAGCTTTGTTATCACTCAGCCCTAGTATGTTGGCTGAGATTCTAATGTGGTCTACACCGCCAGTTATCACCCCAAAGAACACGTAGTTTAAGCCTCCAACGCCCACTGTTTGTCCACTGGTACTGGTTAATGTAGGCGTTACTGACGATCTGTAACCTGATCCTGGATTAGTCACCACAAATGTAACATTGCCCGCGGTCACTGTGGCAGTTGCTGTGGCCTGCACACCACCTGGTTCTTCTGGGGCTGGCAGTGTCACAGTGAGTGTGCCAGTTAGATCGGGTGATCCTTTGATCGCCTGTGTTATGCTAGTAACTGATCCACCTCCTAAGCCGTCGTCACTTGTAGTTGACGCTAGCCCAAAGTTGGTGTTACCAAACAATCTTT
>Ga0209107_10001798_pt1 | contig 11986 bp, 7 predicted proteins | sample LakErihyJuly2011_2_FD_187460 | JGI IMG/M metagenome (GOLD analysis project Ga0209107, IMG submission 187460) | Freshwater microbial communities from dead zone in Lake Erie, Canada - CCB hypolimnion July 2011 (SPAdes) (version 2) | ecosystem: Environmental > Aquatic > Freshwater > Lentic >... | reverse complement strand
CAAGGCCTTGGACACCCGGTCCAGCAGGCGGCCCAGGTGTCCAAGGCCTTGGGCTACCCGTGCAAGCTGATGTACCACCGTGCCGACGACATGCGCCATGGCCGCATGCGGCCACCGCAGTACCACCGGGTGCGCGCCACCACGGCGCTGGGCCAGGTCGCGCTGTTCGACCACCGCATCGCCAGCCCCCGCCTGGACGGCCGGCATGGCTTCGGCGACCTGGTCACGGCAGCGGCCGGCGCCATGCCCTCCGTCTTCCAGCAGACCCCCGGCAACCTGGGCGTGGAAGAGTTCCTCTTCAAGACCATGGTGTCTTCGCCCTACAACTTCGGCGTGAGCAACAAGCTGCTGCTGCCGGCGCCGATCATCATGAACACGGCCTCCTACCGCTCGGTGCACATCCAGCCGACGCGGATGTGCGAGGAGATCATGGTGGACGAGCTGGCCAAGGCGCTGGGCAAGGACCCCGTGGCCTTCCGGCTGGAGTTCCTGCGTTCGCCGCGCGCCATCGCCTGCCTGAAGGCCGTGGCCGCGACCGGACAGTGGGGCAAGGTCATGCCCAAGGGCTTCGCGCAGGGCATCGCCGTGCACCAGGAGACGCGCTCCTACACCGCCTGCCTGGTGGAGATCGACGCCCGCCCGGCCATCGCAGGCACGGGCCCGGCGCTGGTCACCAAGGCCGTCATCGCCATCGACGTGGGCAAGCCCATCAACCTCAGCGGCATCGACGCCCAGGTGCAAGGCGCGCTGGCCGAGTCCATCTCCATCGTGCTGAGCTCGGGTCTGCACGTGCAGAACGGCCTGCCGCTGGAAGGCAGCTTCTCGCAGTACCACTTCAGCCGCAACCGCCACTACCCGAAGGACGTCAAGGTCATCATCATGCCGCCCAACGGCGAGGCCATCGGTGGTCTGGGCGAGGTCGGTCTGTCGGCGTCGAGTGCGGCGATCGCGAACGCCTACGGCCGCGCCACGGGGATCAAACCGCGCAAGTTCCCGCTGTTCTTCCCGGTGGACTTCACGCCCTTCCCACCGGGCAAGCTGCCCACCCGCCCGATGTTGCCCCTGCCCGCCTGAGGAGACTGACCCATGACCATCCAGAATTTCAGCGTCAACGGCAAGCCCGTCTCGGTGGACGCCCCCAACGACATGGCCCTGCTGTGGGTGCTGCGTGACAAGCTCGGCGTCACCGGTCCCAAGTACGGCTGCGGCATCAACGTGTGCAAGGCCTGCACCTGCAACGTCAACGGCAAGGCCTTCACGCCGTGCTCGACCCCGGTGTCGGCCGTGCGCGGCCAGAACATCACCACCATCGAAGGCCTGGCCGCCGACGGCACGCTGCACCCGGTGCAACAGGCCTGGCTGGAGCTGGACGTGGCCCAGTGCGGCTACTGCCAGCCGGGCCAGATCATGGCGGCCGTGGCCTTGCTCAACCGCACCAAGACCCCGACCGACGCCGACATCGACGCCATCGACAACGTCTGCCGCTGTGGCACCTATGGCCGCATCCGCGCGGCCATCAAGCTCGCCGCATCGCGCATGCCCTGAACCGCGAGGTCAACGCCCATGGAAAGCCTCGACCAACAGGTGCTGGACGCCATGGCGCGCTGGCACGCGCAAGGCCACCGTTTTGCGCTGGTGACCGTGGCCCAGACCTGGGGCTCGGCGCCGCGCCAGCCCGGTGCCTGGCTGGCCTTGTGCGATGACGGACGCGTGCAGGGCTCGGTCTCGGGCGGGTGCATCGAGGACGACCTCATCGAGCGCATGCGTTCAGGGGCCTTGCGTGCCGCCGGTGCAGCGCCCACCCTGGTGACCTATGGCGGCACGCGCGAAGCCGCCCGCCGCTACGGCCTGCCCTGTGGCGGCACCCTGGCGCTGGTGGTGGAGCCCGAACCCGACCTGGCGTCCTTGCAGCAACTGGCGCAAGGCATCCAGGCCGGGCGGCTCATGCGCCGGCGCGTGGACCTGCGCGACGGCTCGGTCACCGTCATGGACGCCGATGCCGGGCCCGAGGTGCAGTGGGATGGTGAGGTGCTGCGCACCACGCACGGGCCGCGCTGGCGTTTGCTCGTCATCGGCGCGGCGCAGACCGCACGCTTCCTGGTGCCCATCGCGCAATCGCTGGGCTTTGCCGTGAGCGTGTGCGACCCGCGCCCTGAATACCACACCGAGTGGGACGTGCCCGATGCGCCCTGGCTGCCCGGCATGCCCGACGACGTGGTGCTGGCCATGCGCCCGGACCCGCACACCGCGGTGGTGGCGCTCACCCACGACCCCAAGCTCGACGACCTGGCCTTGATCGAGGCTTTGCGCTCTCCCGCTTACTACGTGGGCGCTTTGGGTTCGGTGGCCAACAACGAGGTCCGGCGTGCCCGGCTGTGCGAGCACTTCGAGCTGAGCACGGCCGAGGTGGACCGACTCCACGGTCCCATCGGCCTGCCGATTGGCAGCCGCACGCCGCCTGAAATCGCCGTGGCCATCGCGGCCCAACTGGTGGCGGTTCGCCGCGGGGTGCGCGCGAACGCGCCGGCCACCGAGGCGGCCTGGCCCCCCTCGCGCACGCCGGTCTGCCAGGCGGGCTGATGCTGCACGGCTGGGCGCGATCCGGCGCCACCCAGCGCCATGCAGCGCAGCGCGAACTTGCGTGAGGTTTGACACGGTCGCGGCCGTGACGTTCAGCCTGGCGTCGCGGTGTCACGCCGATGTCACACCGCTTGTTTCCACTCGTCCGGTTCGGCGCCCTGTCGCCGGCAGCCTCCCGGTGGTGCGCGGCGCGATGCACCCGAGGAGGCCATCGCCGCCCCCATGGGCATGGACCGCGCCGAGGCTTGCCGTCAGGCAGGGAAGAAACCGACCAGATGCTGTCTGCGCCATCCTTGTCTTTGCGTGCCCGCCTGGGCGTGCTCGGCACCCTCGTGGTGCTGGCCCTGGCGGTGGTGGGCGCGGTCAGCGCCTACAGCCTGCGCCACCTCACCCAGCAGTTCGCTGACTTCCGCGACCACGAATTCACCCAGCAAGGCCAGCTCGTGCAGTTGCGCCAGCACCTGGGCAACATCCGCCGCTACGAAAAAGACGTGCTGCTCAGCATCGATGAGGTCGATGCGGCCAAGTCCTACCAGCTCAAGTGGCGCTCGGCCATGCAGGGTGCGCGTGAGGTCCTGGGCGGCCTGGGCACCACGCAACACGCCGACGAAGCGGTGCGCATCCTGGCCTTGCTCCAGGACTACGAAGCGCGCGGCGGCGAGGTCCTGCAGCGCAGCATCAATGGCCAGATCGTCACATCGACCGAGGCCAACCAGCTGATGGCGCCTGCCAAAGAGGTCATGCGTCAGGGCGACCCGCTGGTCGAGGCCCTGGCCAAGGATTTGCAAGACGATGCCACCGAGCGCGCACAGCAGGTCGGTGACATGGCCGACACCCTGTTGTGGGTGATCCTGGGCGTGGCGGGGGCGACCTTGCTGGTGTTCGTGCCCACCACGTGGTGGACGGCGCTGTCCATCACCCGGCCGATCGGGCATGCCGTGGCGCTGGCCGATGGCATCGCGGCGGGCGACCTGTCGCAGCGCATCGAGGTCCAGGGTTCGGACGAGGTCGCGGCCCTGATGCGTTCCCTGGCCAGCATGCAGGCCAACCTGCGCGACATCGTGGCCCGCGTGAAAACGGCGGGCGACGCCATCCTGGCGGCCAGCAGCGAGGTGGCGCATGGCAGCCTCGACCTCTCCAACCGCACCGAGCGGGCCGCGGCCGAGCTGCAGCGCACCGCCTCGGGCATGCAGGAGCTGGCCACCATCGTGCAGGCCTCGCGCACCGAGTCCCTGGAGGTCTCGTGCCTGGGTTCGCAGACGCTGAGCTCGGCCCGCCAGGGCGACCAGATCGTCCACCAGGTCGTCACCAACATGGGCGAGATCGAAGGCGGTTCGCGCCAGATCGCGCAGGCCGTGGGCCTGATCGACCAGGTGGCCTTCCAGACCAACCTGCTGGCGCTCAATGCCGCGGTCGAGGCCGCGCGCGCCGGCGAGCAGGGCAAGGGCTTTGCCGTGGTGGCCGCCGAGGTGCGGCAACTGGCGCAGACCTCGGCCGAAGCGGCCCGCGAGATCTCCCAAGTCATCCGCACCTCCACCCAGCAGGTGGCGCAGGGCAGCACGCTGGTGCAGGCCGCGCGCGCCGAGATGCAGGACGTGCTCAGCTCGGTCGATCAGGTGGCCGACAAGATGTCGGGCATGAGCGAGCGCATCGGCGTGCAGTCCGAAGAGATTTCGCGCATCGCCGAGGCCATCCAGGAGCTCGACGCCTGGACCCAGGAAAACGCCGCCCTGGTCGAGGAGTCCTCGGCGGCCGCGGCCTCGCTGCGTGAGCAGGCGCAGACGCTCACGGCGGTGATCGAACGCTTCCGTTTGACAGCCTGAGGCTTGGGGGACGGTCGCCGTCACCAGACCTCAGGACGTCACCCCCTCACCACCGGATCACCTCACCAACTGGCCGGGTGCAGCCGGTAGAAGCGGCTCAGTTCCTGGTACAGCGCCGGGTGTTCGACCGACAGCGCCCGTGGCCGTTCGAAAAACACCTCGGTGACGACGGCGAAAAACTCTGCCGGGTCGGTGGCGCCATAGGGGTCGATGAAGGGGGCGGGGCCGCCCGCGTCCATGGCATCGGTGGCGTCGCAAAGCGCGTCATAGGCCGACTGCATCACCGCCGACCAGGCCGCGTAGCGCTCGGCCGGGCCCAGGTCGGGCGCACCGTTGGTCAGGCCGGTTTGCGAGTCCAGCTGGTGCGCGAATTCGTGGATGACCACGTTCCAGCCATCGTGCGGGTCGGCCGCGCCGCGCACGGTGTCGTCCCACGCGAGGATGACCTGGCCCTGGCTCCACGATTCGCCCGAGCGCAGGTCGCGCCGCGACTGCACCACGCCCGCGCCGTCCACCTGCTCGTGGGCGACGAGGAAGGCGCTTGGGTAGACGAGGATTTGCCGCAGCGCGGGGTAGTAGTCGCCCGGGCGGTTCAGCAGCAGCAGGCAGGCTTGCGCGGCGATGGTGACGCGGACCTCGTCGGTGATGGCCTGGCCCTTGCAGCCGATGAAGGCCTTTTCTGCGAGGAAGACCTGGATGTGCTTCTTGAGCTGCAGCTGCAGGTCGGCGGGCAGCAGGGCCACGCCGGGCACGCGCCGGCGCAGGATGCGCCGCCACTCGGGCGGGAAGGCGTCGGCCTGGGCCTTCCCGCGCCGCCACGCCACCCAGCGCGGCTGGCCGATGAACCAGGCCACCAGCAGCAGGGAGAGGAGGGCGACGATGAGGATGGGCAAGGTGGCGCGGCCTGTTCGGCCTGTTCAATGCGACTTGGGCGCAATTGTGGGCCGGGACGGGGGATTTCAAGCCCCGCCCAGCCCAGTCGACCGGCCGCTCGCCCGCCTGTCCCTCAAGCCGGTGCCTGAGTCGCCTGAGGCGCTCGGTTGCGCTCGGCCATGTAGGCACGCCAGCCGCCGTGGTGGCTGATGTCTTGCGCGCCCACCAGGCCAGCCGGTTCGCAGATGAAGCCTTTCACCCAGCGCCCATCGGCCAGCTCGACCGTGCCCAGGCCCAGCGGCGAAGGGATGAGCGCCAGGAAGGAGCCGACGGCGTCCAGCGGCATCTCGTAGACCTCGACCTCGATGGCCACGCCGGCATCTCCGCCATTTGCCGTGACCCGGGCCAGCCCGGGCTTGGGCGGCACGGTGCCTGGCAAGGCGAAGAGGCGGTAGGCCGCCGCCGTGCGCGTGCGGGCCAGCAGGCGGCAGCCGCGCTCGACCAGCTGGCCGTGCAGGGGCATGCCTTGCAGGTGGGCGCCGACCACGGCCAAGGCCAGGGTGGGCGCGGCGGCGGGCAAGGGCGCCTTGGCCGGCATGGCGGGCCCCACCACGCCCGTGGCGCCCAGCGTCAGCCCCTCGGCCTGGCGCGCGCTTTGCCAGCGCAGGCCCCAGTCGGCCAGGGCCGCGTCGCTGCCACCGGGGGCGATGAAGGTGACGCCAAAGGGCAGGCCACGGGCGCCGATGCTGGACGGCAAGGCCAGGGCGGCCCAGCCCAGCAGGTTGACGAAGTTGGTGTAGCGGCCCAGCGCGCTGTTGCGCAGCACCGGCTCGGCCGCCACCTCGGCCAGCGTCGGGCAGGTGGGGGCGGTGGGCACCATCAGCACGTCGATGTCATCCCAAAGCCGTTCGGCCCGCAGGCGCAGGTCTTCCAGGGCGTAGCGGGCGCGGAAGGCCGCAGTGGCATCGTGCTGGCTCGCCTGGGCCACGACGGCGCGCACCACGGGGTCGATGGCCTCGGGCTGTGCGGCCATCAGGCCTTGCAGCACGGTGTGGCGCTCGGCCACCCAAGGGCCTTCGTAGAGCAGGCGGGCCACGTCGAACAGGGGTCGCATGTCGATGGGCACCAGCTCGGTGGCAAAACCCGCCTGGGTCAGCTGCTGCACCTGTGCCAAAGCCTGGGCCCAGGCCTTGTCGAAGCCCAGTGCCGCATCGACCTCGGGCGTGGCCGGCACACCGACGCGCAAGGGCTGGCCCAAGCGGCCCAGCCAGGCCGGGCGCGGCGTGTGGTGCTGGAACACGGGGCCACCGTCGGGGCCAGCCATCAGCGCCATCACCTGTGCCGCATCGGCCACGGTGAGCGCGAACACCGAGACCACGTCCAGCGTGCGGCAGGCCGGCAGCACGCCTTGCATGGGCACGCTGCCCGGCGTGGGCTTGAGGCCGACGATGTGGTTGAAGCCCGCCGGCACGCGGCCCGAGCCGGCCGTGTCGGTGCCCAGCGCGAAGGGCACGATGCCGCGCGCCACCACCGAGGCCGAGCCCGAGCTGGAGCCGCCACTGACGAAGGCCGCATCGAAGGTGTTGGGCACCGCGCCGTAGGGCGAGCGCGTGCCCACCAGGCCGGTGGCGAACTGGTCGAGGTTGGTTTTGCCGACCACGATGGCGCCGGCATCGACCAGGCGCTGCACCACGCTGGCGTGTTGCGTGGGCGTGAAGGCAAAGGCCGGGCAGGCCGCGGTGGTGGGCAGGCCGGCCACGTCGATGTTGTCCTTCACCGCGAAGGGCACGCCCCACAGCGGGTGGCTGGCGCGGTCCAGCGTGGCCAGGCGCGCGATCTGCGCCGACACGCAGGCCGCATCGCAGCGCAGGATCCAGGCGGGGTCGGCGCTGGCCGGTGCGTCAGGCGCGGTGAGCCAATCGGCCAGCAGGGTGTGCGGGTCGGCGCCGCCTTCTCGGTAGGCGCCTTGCCAGTCGGCCAGGGTCAGCGGCAGCGGCGTGGGAAGGGGACGGGTGCTCATGCGGCCTCCTCGGGCAAGACGACGGCGACCGCCTGGCCCGCGGAGACCGCGCTGCCTTCTTTGCAAGCCACGCGGGCGATGCGTCCCGCACAGGGCGCGACCACGGGGAACTCCATCTTCATGGACTCGATGACGGCCACGGTGTCACCGGCCTGGACCGTGTCGCCCTCGGCCACCAACACCTGCCACACGCTGCCTGGCACCTGGGTGAAGACGCTGCGGGCGCCCTCGGGCAGGTCGCCATCGCTCACCGTCGCGGCGCTGCTGTCGGCCTCGGCGATGTGCTCGGCCTGGCCGGCCTGGCGCCAGCGCTCGCGCTCGTCGTGGAAGGCGGTCTGCTGGCGGGCCTTGAAGGCGTCGATCTCGTCGGCGTGTTGCGCCAGGAACTGGCGGTAGCCGTGCATGCCGAAGCTGCCGGGTTCGATGCGCAGGCGGTGGCGGCCGGCGGGGAAGTCGCGGCGGATCTGCAGCAGCTCGGCCTCGCTGACCGGGTAGAAGCGGATCTGGTCGAAGAAGCGCAGCAGCCAGGGCTTGCCGGCCTCGAACTCGACGGCGCCGTGACGGGCGTCGCGCCAGCGGTTCCACATCTGCAGGGTGCGGCCGACGAACTGGTAGCCGCCGGGGCCTTCCATGCCGTAGACGCACATGTAGGCGCCGCCGATGCCCACGGCGTTCTCGGGCGTCCAGGTGCGTGCCGGGTTGTACTTGGTGGTGACCAGGCGGTGGCGCGGGTCCATGGGCGTGGCCACGGGCGCGCCGAGGTAGACATCGCCCAGGCCGAGCACGAGGTAGCTGGCCTCGAAGACGATGCGCTGGACCTCGTCGATGCTGTCCAGGCCATTGATGCGGCGGATGAACTCGATGTTGCTGGGGCACCAGGGCGCGTCGGGCCGCACCGACTGCATGTACTTCTCGATGGCCAGGCGCGTGGCCGGGTCGTCCCAGGACAGCGGCAGCCAAACGGTGCGCGAGGGCACGACGAGCTGGTCGGTGTCGCCCAGGGCGTCGTCGGCGGCCAGCACGGCGTCGATCAGCGCACGCTGGCCGATGGCGCTGGGGTCGAAGTGCAGCTGCAGCGAGCGGATGCCCGGGGTCATGTCCACGATGCCGGGCAACTGGCGTGCCTGCAGCGCCAGCATCAGGCCATGGGCGCGCAGGCGCAGGCCGATGTCGAGCTGCATCTCGCCGAGCTCGACCAGCAGGTAGCGGTCGCCGGCCTGGCGGATGACGAGCTGGGGACGGTCGCCCTGGGCCCCACCGACAGCGGCGCGTTGCGCCAGGATGGGCGAGCCCACGGCGCCTGCGTGCTGTGGCAGCGCGGGCAGGCTGCCGGCCAGGCGGGCGATGAGGGTGTCCTGCGCGGCCTGCAGTGCGGTGGCTTCCTCGGCACGCACGCAGCGGAAGCGCACCGTGTCGCCGGGGCGCAGCTGACCGAGCTTCCAGCGCTCGGCCGCGACCACCACGGCGGGGCAGACGAAGCCGCCCAGGCTGGGGCCGTCGGGCCCGAGGATGACGGGCATGTCGCCGGTGAAGTCGATGGCGCCAATCGCGTAGGCGTTGTCGTGCAGGTTGGACGGGTGCAGGCCGGCCTCGCCGCCGTCGGTGCGCGCCCATTCGGGCTTGGGGCCGATCAGGCGCACGCCGGTGCGGCTGGAGTTGTAGTGCACCTGCCAGTCGTGGGCGAAGAAGGCGCCGATGTCGCCGTCGGTGAAGAAGTCGGGCGCGCCGTGCGGGCCGTAGAGCACGGCGATGTCCCAGTGGTGGCTGTAGCTGGGCGGTGTGAGGCCAGCCGCTTCGGGCGGCTCACCGCTCAGTTGCGCCATCGGGCCTTCGGCGATGTGCAGCATGTCGCCGGTGCGCAGGGTGCGCCCCGCGTGGCCGCCGAACTGGCCCAGCGTGAAGGTGCTGCGGCTGCCGAGGTAGAGCGGCACGTCCAGGCCACCGCGCACGGCCACGGTGGTGCGGGCGCCGCCGCCTTGCACCGCGCCCAGGCGCAGCACGCTGCCACGCGGCACGCGCACGGCCTGCCACAGGGGCACGGGCGCGCCATCGAGCATGGGCGCCATGTCGGCCCCGCAGATGGCGATGGTGGCGTCGCTGTGGAAGCGCAGCGTGGGGCCGCTGAGCGTGCACTCCAGGCCGGCGGCGTGCGCGGCGTTGCCAACCAATTGGTTGGCGATGCGCCAAGCGAAGTCGTCCATCGGGCCCGAGGGCGGCACGCCCACGTCCCAGTGGCCCTGGCGGCCGGGGTGGTCCTGCACGGTGGTCTGCACGCCGCCGTCGAGCACCTCGAAGGCCTGCGGGTGCCAGGCGAAGCCACCCAGCGTGGCCGTGATGACCTCGCCGCTGGCGAACACCTCGGCGCTGGCCAGGGCGCGCAGGTAGCGCAGGTTGGTTTCGATGCCGGCCAGGCGGGTCTCGGCCAGCGCGGCTTGCAGGCGCCGCACGGCGTCGGCCCGGTCGCTGCCCGTGACGATGAGCTTGGCGATCATCGGGTCGTAGTTCGGCGGCACTTCGCTGCCGGTGCCCACCCAGGTTTCGATGCGGGCGTCGGCCGGGAACACGACCTCGGTCAGCGTGCCGGCGCAGGGTTGGAACTGGCGGGCCGGGTCTTCCGCGTACAGGCGCACCTGGATGGACGCGCCTTGCGGTTGCGGCACGTCCAGCGTCAGCGCGCCGGTGGCCAGATCGCCGCGGGCGAGCTGCACCATCCAGGCCACGAGGTCCACGCCGAACACCTGCTCGGTCACGCCGTGTTCGACCTGCAGCCGCGTGTTGACTTCGAGGAAATAGAAGGCGCTGGTGTCGGCGTCGAGCACGAACTCCACCGTGCCGGCCGAGCGGTAGGCCACGGCCTGCCCCAGGCGCACGGCGGCCTCGTGCAGGGCGTGGCGGGTGGCCTCGCTCAGGCCCGGTGCGGGCGTTTCTTCGATGACCTTCTGGTGGCGGCGCTGGGCCGAGCAGTCGCGCTCGCCCAGGGCCACGACGCGGCCCTGGCCATCGCCGAAGAGCTGTACCTCGATGTGGCGGGCGCGCTCAACGAACTTCTCCAGGAAGAGGCCCGCGTCCTTGAAGTTGGCGCTGGCCAGGCGCTGCACGGCCTCGAAGGCCGGGGCCATGTCGGCGGCGCTGCGGATCAAGCGCATGCCGATGCCACCGCCGCCGGCCGTGCTCTTGAGCATGACGGGGTAGCCGATGCGCTCGGCCTCGCGCAGGGCCTCGGCGACATCGCCCAACAGGCCGCTGCCGGGCAGCAGGGGCACGCCGTGCGCTTCGGCCAGGGCACGCGCGGTGTGCTTGAGGCCGAAGGCGCGCATCTGTTCGGGCGTGGGGCCGATGAAGGCGATGCCCGCGTCTTCGCAGGCTTGCGCAAAGCCCGGGTTTTCCGAGAGGAAGCCGTAGCCGGGGTGGATGGCGCCCGCGCCGGTCTCGCGCGCCACCTGCAGGATGCGCTCGGCGTTGAGGTAGCTCTGCGCGGCGGGTGCGGGGCCGATGCACACGGCCACATCGGCCATGGCGACGTGGGCCGAATCGGCATCGGCTTCGGAGTACACGGCCACGCTGCGCAGGCCCAGGCTTCTCAGCGTGCGGACGATGCGGCAGGCGATGGCGCCGCGGTTGGCGATGAGGACGGTGTCGAACATCAGAGGGCTTCCTGCGTGGAGGGGGTGTCCCAGACCAGGAACTGCGCTGGCGTGGGGTGGTAGGCGTTGCAGGGGTTGTTGAGCTGCGGGCAGTTGGAGACCAGCATCAGGATGTCCATCTCGGCGCGCAGCTCCACGTACTTGCCGGGGCCGGAGACGCCATCGGCGAAGGTGAGCTGGCCATCGGCCGTCACCGGCACGTTCATGAAGAAATTGACGTTGGGCACGATGTCGCGCTTGCCCAGGCCCAGGTCGGCGTGCTGCAGGGCGATCAGGTAGTTGTCGCGGCAGCTGTGCATGTACTTCTTTTGCAAGGCGTAGCGCACGGTGTTGCTCTCGGCGGCGCAGGCCCCGCCCAGGGTGTCGTGGCGGCCGCAGGTGTCGGCGGTGATGGTCAGCATCGGGCGGCCTTCGCTGCTCATCAGCACCGAGCCGGTGCTCAGGTAGATGCCGCCTTGCGCCAGCATCGTGTCGGTCGCGCTGTAGTGCTCGGCCAGGTCCTGGGCGTTGTAGAAGATGACGTCCACGGCCTGGTTGCCTTCGAGGTCGACGATGCGCAGCGTCTGGCCTCGGGCGATGTGCAGCAGGTAGGGCTCGCCCGAGGGCAGGGTGTGATTGACGGTGGCTTGGGCCGGGTCCAGCGGGCTGGTTTGCAGGCGGGCTGCGGTGGCTGGAGGGGGGGTGTTCATGGCGTGGTTCATGGCTTCCTCGCAGGCGTCACAGGTAGAGCATGTCGGCGTTGTGCAGCGCACGGGCGCACTCCGGGCGGAAGGCGCGGTTGAAGTCATCGGGCGCGGCCGGCCCCGACTTCCACGCCGCCAGGCCGACCTTGCCCGGCGCGTAGTCGGGGCGCGGGTCCAGCGGGTGGGGCGCGGTGCTGATGGCGATCAGCGTGTCCATGTCGAAGCGCAGCTCGACCATGGCGCCGGCCGCCGCGTGCTGTGGTGCGAAAGCAAAGCGGCCTTCGTCGTCGACCGCCACCTTGCTGAAGAAGTTGACCGGTGCGATCAGGTCGCGGCGGGCCAGGCCGTGCTTGCCGATCTCGA
>Ga0209107_10001797_pt1 | contig 11989 bp, 9 predicted proteins | sample LakErihyJuly2011_2_FD_187460 | JGI IMG/M metagenome (GOLD analysis project Ga0209107, IMG submission 187460) | Freshwater microbial communities from dead zone in Lake Erie, Canada - CCB hypolimnion July 2011 (SPAdes) (version 2) | ecosystem: Environmental > Aquatic > Freshwater > Lentic >... | reverse complement strand
CGGGATAACGGGGTCGGATCTCCCAATGAGTTCGCGCACCATTTCGTATTCATCCGGCTCCAATATGTCGCGAGTGTTGATGCGGAATCCCGCGTCGTCAAACCCCTCTTCGTCGGAATAATCCAGCTTTTTGATTTCGTAACCACTGTGTCTATCCACGATGGATTCGCCATCGTCGCTGAGCCGGCCCAACTGACTACATAACCATTCCAGCACGTCGGAATAAAAATTGCCGGATACGAAAGTGTTGGCGAGTATGTGGATGAACGTCGGCATCAGTTTCACATTCGTTTCGCGACAATAATACCAATAGGGACTTTCTGTGGCGACGTCATTGTCTACGGCTTCGCGACAATAGAGGCCCTTGAACCGGACAATGTCTTGTTGCTTTTTGGCGAAATCATTTTGTTTTAAAATCAGCGAAAACAGGTTGGCATAGGGCGACACGACCACTTCGCTGAAAATGGCGGTGGTGCCGATTTGATGCGCATATCGCGTGAATTGTTCGCGCCGCTCGGCGTGGATCCGCTGTAGGCGTTTTAGCTGGATAACCTTGTTTTCTAGATGCGCGCGGACTTGATTTTGGTAATCGTGGAGCGAGAGTTTGATGGTGGCGTCATATTCGCCGCCGATGGATTTGCGCGCAATGGCTTTCATCCGCTTGGCGGCGGCCGAATCCGAGTCACATGCCCCCGCCAACGTATCGTAGAAACACCGGTTCTCAATATTACAAAACATCTCGTTGCTGATTTCCTGGTCGGTCATTGTGGCGTCCTTTACCCAATGGTCATTTTTCCTGACATAATAATAAATGCGTTTGCGGATGTCGGCCTCTGTCAAAATACTCTTGCTTTCTTCTTCGGAGAGAGACTCTATATCCAGTGACTCCTCGGGTTGCGGATACTCCACTAGAACCGCGTAATTGCCGGTGGTCACTTTTTTACGCTTGGCGACGATGGTCTCCGCCATTTCTTTGGCCAAATCGGAGCGGGCGCCGTGCTCAGCGATGAGAACCATGCGTAAATATTCCATGAATTCTTCTGGAGACTGCGACTTTTGCTTGCCACGGTATTTTTCCATTATTTTGTAGGGGGTATTGTCGTAGTCTCGGTCAAAATAGACGGCCTCTTTTCCATTGTCTTTTTGGAGAGCTGTGAGAGAGGTATATTTCTTCGCAATTACGCGCGTGACGCACGATTTTGAGTTGGTGATTGCCTTGTCTTCTTTGTCCTCCATAGTAGCCAGCTCGGGCGTGTAAAGTGCCGCCATCATGAATGCGATCAAACTCGTATACGCATCCCCACCATCCGCGGCCAAAATCTTGTTCAGACTCGCGGTATTGGAGAGCGGCTCATCCAACCCATAGTACTTGAAAATGCGGTCGGTATTCAGATTCTTCGCCATATCTAAGAGCGTCGGTTTGATCAACTTCTCGGACTTGATAGTCGCCATATTTGCGTATTCGCGACGTCTTTGTTCAAATCGGATGGTATATTCCTTGATTTTGTTTTTAATATGCGCGATGATTTCTTTGTAGGGTCCGCCCATTTTGTCTTGGGCGCGTTCATTGTACAAGCGACCCGAATATGTCAAATTATCGCGGTATATCAAAAACGGTTCCAACGTTGCTATCATATCGTGGAAATTGTATTTTTGCGCGGTGTTCTTCATCATACGAATGATCGCGACCGAGCGCGGAATCACGGATTGTATAAAGTCCGAATAAGACTGGGCCTTTGTGCCTTTAAAGTCAATAATGTGTGTCATAAACGGGTTGTTCATAATGCGGTCGTAATTGACTTCTCCGTCTTTGGGTATCTTCACGCGTGTAAGCTCGGTCTTTTTATTGAGAATGCGGAAATAATATGGCCAGTTCTTGCTGAGATTTGTGCGACTGAGAATGTCCGTTCCCGGCAAGCACGTGCGCGATGCCTCTATCATTGGTTGCGGGAGGATTATGATTGATTTCGGATTGATTTGGTCGTCTTCGGTGATTTTCTCGCGCATATACACATATTTGCCCGAGCGCATCAACTGCTTACTGATTTTGGTCATACCCATATTGTATCGCTGGATAACGAATCGTTGTTTCGCAAGTTTCGCCCCGGTCTTGTGCTTTTTATACACGGCGGAAGAATAGTCATCCAGAGAGGTGATGATTGCCTCTATATCTTCTTCCACAATTTGGGAATCTGGACCTTCTAAAAACGGCTTGAACATATTGTCTATACGCTTGTAAAAGGTGACGTAGCGATTATTGGCGTCATTTGTGTCTAGTGCGTTTTTGTAATTTGCTAAATCGTCGGCCAACGAATAAGCATCCACAAACTGGTTTTCGGGAATGTCGTAGAGTTTCGTAGTTTGGTTGGATACGGGGACAATCCATCTGACCCCCTTGTGCTGTTTCAATTGTTCTGCGAGAGGTTTATAGATGGGGGTGAAGTTCTTGCTTGACAAGATATTTCCGTATTCGTCAAACACAGAATATTCGCTCCTTAATTCTTTGAACCGATTCACGATGCGCTTCACGCGTTCCATAACATTTTGAGTACGGGCGTGGGTCGGCACATTGGACAGCAATTCGTCCAGCAGATTATTGAGCTGGATGTCAATGCCATATCGCTGTTCGGAGCGATTCACTTCTTCCTCTATTTCAACCGTCACCGCTTTGCCGAAAACGATGGCGTCGGCCTGGATATAAATGTCTTTGATTACATTGAACATATTGCGGTCAAGTGTCGGGTTTTCTGGCATGTTGAGAACGATTTCGCCGGTGGGTGTCGTCTCCAGGGTCGCGACTTGTTTGGGGGATTCTTCAAACACCGCCTCTATCTCGCTCAATTTGGTTAAACTCTCTTGTACTGTGGGGGCTTCAATTACGCTGATGTTATTGATGGGCAGCGTTTTGGGGATGCCTTGGTAAGCGAAATCTATGTAGATCGGTGATTTTGTATCGTTTTTGGGAATGACCTGGATGCGGTCCTCTACGAGCTCCACGATTTGCCCCATTATGGTTAAATCCAGGTCGGCGGCAAACTCAATGTTTATCCACATCCCAGGCAAGAGTCCGTGCTGCCGGGCGTAGCCCGGCTCCTCGCTGCGTGATAAGAGATGGATGGATAATATTTGTTGATCCATGATTCGGCCATCATCGTATAAATCTATGCTGAACCGGTCGGCGGATTCTATATCCACGAGCTCAATCACGTCGTCGTCAATGTAATCTACTAGAAATATTTTTTCGTCATACATCGGCTTTGTGGGTGATATGATTTTTATGAAATCGCCTAATTCTATTACTAAATCGGTGGAGGCCATTTCCTCAGTTATAATATATCCAACTATATTCTTTGTGTGTTTTTACGTGGCCTTCGAGTATGGCTTATACCCCTTATTGTTTGTGAAAACAGCATAAAGATTTTTCGCATAAAAATATAATTACAGAAATGAACACAACATTTAAACAACCTTTTGATTTGAATCCCAACCTAACAAACATCTCCCGAAAACACTTTGAATACAAGGGCGCAAAATATGAGCTCTACAACATTGAAAATCCGAATGCATATTACCATAAAACGAGTGCTTATAGAAGCGCCATTGTCTCCAACGGACGACTCGTGTGCCTGGCACCCGCAAAAGCGATCCCATTCAACGATTATGTCTACGTGATGAATGAGATATTTGCCGGGCGTCCTCCCTCCCCTACGGGTGGGAGGGAGCCCGGTATAATCACTTCGGGAAATGCGGGCGCATTTCCGGAACAGGTTGTTGGGATTTACGGCGGGACCCGGGAAGAAGTGGTTGAACCCCCATCCGCAAATCTTCGTTATTTTAATTCACAAGTTGTAGAGGGCACAATGATTAATCTGTTTTGGGATGAGGCGCATTCCACGTGGGAAATCGCCAGTAGGAAAAACATCGGGTGTAATTACTGGTATTTCAAGGACCTTGCCGGTGACAAAAACAAACAGCTGTATTCCGAGCGTCCGCTTGGCATAAGCACTTTGGGAAATGCGGACGCATTTCGCAAACAACTGACATTTCGCGAAATGTTTTTGGAGGCGCTGGCCATCGGTTCTCTCGCCAATTTGGAGACCGACACAGATTTCGCATTTTTAAACAAGGAGTGCTCGTATTCGTTCGTCTTACAACACCCGCAAAATCATTTGGTGGAATTGATTGAGAAGCCCGCCGCATATATGACGTACATTTATCGGATTGAGCACGCGGATGGCAAGCCATTTTACTCGTATGTAAAGCCCGACCAAACCGCTGGCAACGGTCGCATCCGGTATCCGGCGGATGACCAGACACCGAGATCTATTGTGTCGCCCTATGGCGTGTCTAGTTTTGCGGGATGTATGATGATTAATTATGAGACTGGAATGCGTCGGACCCATTATCGCGAAGAATACTTGGAGCTCAAGGCGCTTCGAGGGAATAATCCGTCAATCTATTATCAGTACTTGACTTTGCGCAAAATACAGAAAGTTGACGATTTTTTGACACATTTTCCACAATACAATGAATTGTTTGTGCAATTTGGCGACCAATTCAACCGTTTCAAGACGCGATTACATCAGATGTATATGGACATTCGGGTATTCAAGAAAGTCCGCATTGGTGATATTTCTTCCAAGCGTGACAAATACTTTGTGGAGAAGCTACATTATGAAGTGTTTTTGCCGGGATTGGCTCTACATGGCAAAGGTTTCAAAGTGACCAAGACTGTGGTGGGCGAGTTTTTAGACCGCGAAGACATTATGGTGCCGATGGGTGCGTAACCGATGGGTGCGTAAGGGGAGCCCATAACAAATAACACAATCAACTTGCGATTGTGTTATTATTGATAAAGTATTATTCACTGCCATAAGCAATAGATAGTTTGGTAAGGTTTTGTATATATGTAGTGACATGTGCTCGGTTGACTTCGGTGCTGCATGCTTCTTTTACCGGGTCTCGGATACTATCAATAATTTCCAAGACCTTGTCTGGATGGCTTAATTTTATTATATCTTCGGAATAATCTTTTTCAAAGAAAAACTCTACATTTCCTGAAAAAATCTGATCTTTGTATTTCAAATACACGAACTTGTGCCAGCATTTAATCAAGACGGATTTGTTCAGATCCGCCAGGGTTTGAAAAGACCGGCGAGCAGTTTTTAATCCTCCACTATTTGGCAATATTTGAATAACATCGTTAAGCAATTCAAAAAATAATTCATTAAATGTTCTTATGATAAGAGGACGGTCGGCCATATTATATTTATGACTAAATAATATCTATATCGTTTTTACTAATAATTGTGTATCGTAGACTGGATACTCTACGGTGGAGCCTCTCTCTCTCTTATATCGCCTGTAAGAATGGGTTTTTGGAGGGTTGTCCAAGTCCAAGTTGCGAATCTTGTGCCTTCCGCATCGCTTCCATTTGGTTCGTCATTGATGTGTCACCGTCTTTGATTTTGTTGTTGCCTTTCTCTGGAGGAGGTGTCTGTATGCTTTGCCGGCCGCTATATGTTGCGGCGAGGGAAACGCCCATTGACCCGGCGTCTACTAAGGAACTTCCGGTCCCACTTAGGCTAAATCCGCTGGGCTCGCCATTGAAGTTGGTCGCCTGCATTTTGTCATTCACAATGTTGGGTTCGTAATGTCGGATGATTTCTTCGCCGTAAATGACCTTGTAATTTGCGTTCAGCATAAGGAGCGCAGGGACACTATGGATGTTCGGGGGCATCAGGACTTTGTCGCCGTTTTCCATAATAATGTACATTTGGTTGGTATTGGGGTCGCTGCCTCTCTTGTCAATACATATGAATGCGATTTCGGTGGTTAGATTCGCGCGAACCAGGAATTGGAGAACCTTTTGACTATGCGGACAAAAATTACTGTAATAAAAGATGTTTTGTTTTGCGGATGACATTGCGTGCGAACAAATATATTACAGAAATGGATAAAAACTATTGCGATATACCGCTGCAAGCCTGGACCCTATGGGTCCATGCAACCCACGTGGTCATCGTAGAGGACCAACAACGCAAGCCTGGACCCATAGGGTCCAGCTTTGGTCGCCCCTAAGGGGGCTTACCATAAGAAATCCACCATCACCGGATAATGGTCCGAATTATACGTCCCACAATATTCGGTATAGGGGTGCGCAAATACCACTTGAGCAACTTTGTCTACAAGCCCCGGGGTCATCAGCACGTGGTCAATCATGGACATTTCGTTCGGGGTCGCCACACAATCATCATTCGGGTCCCACCAACTCGTATATCTCTGCGATTGTTGTACTAAAGACGCCGCCGATACCAGCGTATATGTCCCTGCGTGTTCTCCGGAAACCCCCTTCAAGATATCAAGCACCGCGGTAATCGGTTTGTCACCGTTTGAATCCGACACCTCGGCATCATAGTCGTTGAAATCCCCCAGCAAAATCAATTCCGCGTTAGGATTATTGGACAAAAGCGAAACTACCACGTCCTGTAATATGGCCGCCTGCGCCTCTCTTGAAGCACACCTGGATGTGTCCGTCGGGAAAGCAAGCAAATGCGCCCCCACTAAGAAAACGGTCTTCCCATTGATGTTGTACTCTGTATAGTAATGCTTGGACACACCTGTGCTACCGGATGAACCACCACAATGAGACCCAGCAATTGGATATGCCTTGGTCTCAGCGCTACGCTTCAAGTCCGCAGCGGGTGTAAGTTTGGTTAAGATTCCCACGTTCTGACCCGTGGCTGAGTCGGTGCCAAACAGCAGATACGGCTGATACACATTGTCTAAATGTGCGTTCAACTGACCTAACTCATAACATCCCTCTACTTCGCACAAATTGATGATGTCGGGCGAATAATCGGCGATGACATCGGCTAAATAGGTGAGGTGGGTGGTCGCGTCGGCCAAAGTCGCCCACGAACATCCGGAACCGGGACAGCTGTTGTACGTCTTGAGGAAGAGCCATTCTACGTTGTATTGCATGATACGGGTTCTGGTTACATTGTTGTTTGTGTTCGGCGCCGCGCTAATATACGGACACTGTGTGTCATTTGTATTCGCACCGACCAAAAATAACGTTGTCAAAAATACAATAAAATGGTAAAACATTATATTGTAGTGATAGATTCGGCAAATGCCATGATTAATTATGGACCTAATATTTCACGAGCGCCTGCAACATGGGTTTCAGTATATTCAAAAACGCCTGTTTTTCTTCCGCGGTCATCTTGGGCTTGACTTCGGCGGATAATATGCTTCGCTGGCCTTCTCCCAATTGTGATACGAGCTCGGTAAGGGCATCATTGACAAAATTAAGCCCACTTAGAGGAGGAATCCTCGCGTCTTTGGGCAATATGAAGTCGGAAACAATGATTTCGCCCTTGCCCATTCTTGACGACATGGTTTCCAGAGTATGGGTCATCCAGGCTTCATCCGTCATCAACACTTCTTGGTGCTTTTTTGGCAACGTGTTCCATGCGGATTTGTATTCCATATTGGTCCATTCAATGGTGTCTCCAATAATTACAAAAGGCTCGGACACGGGCGAAATCGGATTGTATTCGGGCGAATCAGGAAAATATTCAGAATCATCAGGCGCCTTTCCATATTGGAAATGAACCACGACAGGCTCTATAAATCCTTGTAGATCATATGGACGTTGTTTGAGGGCTTGGCGACCGTTGCGATCCTCTACCATTTCCATAATTGGATAGCGCAAACGGCGAATCATCAGAATATCGGTATTGATCTCCACTAACACACGTCCGATGTCTTTGAGGAGCCGTTTATTCTCGTTGTTTTGCCGATATTCGTCTTTGATACGCCGAACATCAGCCAGCCTCTCATAGACTCGCGCCGTTGTTGTACGTAACAACAAGTTTGTTTCCGGATTGTTCATCTGGTTGTCAAAAAAATGCTTGTACTCAGTCAACTGTTTTGTCAAGACAGGGTTGTTCAAGTTGCCCGATAATTTGGTAAATGCCTCTACGGATTTATCCTCGGTCACATAGTTGAAAAGGGTATCCAGCTTCAGGCGAACAATGTCGCTCCGGATTTTTTCAATGTACTTTTCAAAATAGGCGATGGTTTCATTGGGCTCCATGTCATCGCCAAGTTGGATTTCAATATTGAGCGTACAGGGGGCTATCGCGGCAGCACATTGCGCGGTTAAGACTTTTTCCAAGCTGCGACCAAATAGGGTGCCGCCCGGTCTCCCGCAACTCACACATTTTGGGACAAGTTGGCGCGCCTTCTTTATCCTCTCTTGACGCGATATTCTTTCATTGTTCAGTATTTTGCGTCGTGCGTTCTTGATGGAGTCTTCATACTCGGTCTTGAGCTTGTAATAGTTGTCAAAGGCTTCGTCGGGATCAGGATAGGCGATCGTCTCGCTCGCTTTGTGGGTCTTCTTTGGGCCGCCACCACTGCGGATACGGGCCCCGTCGTCGGCAACAATATTACAGTTCTTGTTTGAGCAGCGAATATTGATAACGGGTTTGCCTTTACAACTGAGCTTGCGACAAGCATCGGCGCCTTCTAAATCAATTTCGCTGAGAGAGGGGTTATAGTCTACCACGATTTCCGCCAATTTAGGCGGTAATTCTTGGATGCGGCGTAACTGATTTTTTGCCAGATTTGCGTAGGTTAATTCTTTCAACTGACTCAAATCAATTTCGGTGATGTTGTTTGATTCGGCGTCCAATATTGCTAAATTGGGGATTTCCAAGACGGGAACACTAGATAACTGGTTGTTGCGAACAACAAGGCGTTTCAATCCATCGGGCAATCCGTGTAGTTCCGTGATTTCACCGTTGGAAAACCAGAGTTCGTTGATACCACGACCTTTTAATTCGGAAGCGTCAATTGTGCCAGAGAGGGGTTTATTGATATAACAACGGCCGGCGACGATTGCCTTTCCGCCATTTTGAGAGATGAGTTTATTAAACAAGTCCTGAGATGACATATATTTATTGGGGCGATGATTTATCCGTAGGGTTATCCAGTGTAGTCCATAGGGGTTACATGCCGTCATCCTCCATTCGCTTTGAAACATAGTAATCCGTATCCACAAAGGGGAGCTTCGTCATTCCGGAGAATCCGGCACGTTGCCTCTCATCTTGATGTTGATGGATTTTTGACATAATAATTGCCTGGTCCTTCATCATCTTTGCGTGAGCCTCTTGTGGAGTCAGTTTGGTCTTATATCGGTAATATAAAACCCCTCCAAACACTAGGAAAAATAATACGACAACGCTCACATTGAAAATATATGAATATGTGTTCATTTTATAGCTGTGGGCTTGTTTCAGAGATTCGCCGATTGCGTATTTCACACCAGGTTCTACTAAACTGGGAATAGAGTCAGCCATATATGATGGGTAAGATTTTCAAAATGTGAGGCTTACGAGTTCTGAAGGTTTCGGCCTGGGTCCAATGCGAACAAATACAATATATTCCCATAGTATAAATGATAATTTCCACGGTAAACTTGATATTTTTAGCGGTTGTCGGTGTAGCATTGCTAGCAATATATGGTTCATACTGCTATATTGGATTTGACGCAAAACCTCTCTTTGAAGAGATGGTGGAAAAATGGAAAAAATCAAAAGATGAAAATGCCGAAGACGAAACGGATACCACTTATTTCAGGGGCGTACTGAGAGGTCTACTTAATTTAGTATTGATTTTTATAGGGGTGTTATCCTCGGTGATTGTGTTGAAAATGGTCTCCAATAAAAAGCCCCCTAAATTGGATGATTTTGTGGATATTTTGATCGCATGTTTGATTTCGGTAAGCATCGCAGTTGGACTCACGATGGCGGCCGTGCGAATGCTGCCGATCATGGGGCGCGCATTTGAAAATACGGTGGGGTATATGGGAATCAGTGCTTTTGGTGGATTAGACGGTGTTGCAGATGCGATTTTCACAAATGCAAGTGGCAGCAAAATGAAATACGGCGTATTAAGTACCAAGATGTTTGATACTGATTTCTTTGGATTTTTAGAATCTATGAAAACCGCGGAATCATCTCCGGTTAAAGGCGTGTTTTTGAAGAAAGAGATACTGGATTATGGAGGTGATTTGAAAACCGAGATGGAAGATGGCAACCCACTGTTCAAAATGTTTGGGCTTGTCGCGATGAAACATACGGTCTCCGAGGCAACATGGATTTCTTTAGCAACGATTATTGCTATTTTTTCGGGTTTTGTTATGACTCAATATTCAGGAATCAGAAAAAAACTATAGGAAGTTAACGGAAGTTAACAGAAGTTCACATTGGTCACGGTGTCCCAATTGATATTATTATCCTTTGCCCATTTTCGCTTATTACAGATGGCATCATTGCCGGAGCCCCACCCCGCGTCTTTTGAATCAAATGAATCTATGGTATGCTGTCCTGTAACATTGGAAGTAGATTTTCCAGGAATTGTTTTCCACACAGTCGTACCTTTTTTTTTATAAGCATCAAATATGCTCTTAATACTGTTACCACTGTTGTTTTTGATACCTGATTTTACGGTCCCTATATTAAAATTATTAGAAGGTGGTAGTTCACATTTTACACCGCCTTCACTAATGGCCCAAAAGTCCGGGCACGTGGTAGTAATGCCTGGAAAATTAATTTGATCTTTTTGGCGTGACAACATCCACCCCATAAATCCAAGCGAAATAATAAGAATACCAGTTGCGACCGACAATGCAATCAAATAAAAACTGTCAATTTCCAACATATATAATATTCGCACACAAATTATTTGTTGAAAAAAATGTCGGATTGTATTTTAAGAGAGACACAATGCCATCCGATGAAATTAAGTATGCGTATAACAAGAAAATATTGGATTTAGCAAGATACAATGGGAGGGTGAACTTGATGAGTCAGCCGGACCCGGCAATCCAATTCCAACTTGCTGAAAAGACTGCGATAAAAAACAAGGCGACCGAATATCGTGGAGCTTTAACCGGTGAATGGGAGGACAACGTATTGGCGCAGGTCTTTTTCTCCGCCGAAAACATGCAGATTATCCAGAACGCGATTCGTGCGGGTGTTTATGAAATGTCCAAGCAACAATTTACGGTGATGCCACAGAACCCAGATACACTCAAAATCATTATGCGGAGTATTTATTTACAGTATGCACAACATTACCCCACTGGCATCACCGCTCAAGTAGAACGACTAAACACCCTTGTTTTGAATTACGCCATTCCCAATGTATTCAACGAGTCTGTTGGCTATCTAAAATACTGCGAAGACATTAGCACAATCGCCGTGCCATTTGAGTTGCCGAAACAAGTCGACCGAGACTTTAGAGAAATTGAGTCGGGGCGCGAATTATTTATTAATACCCACTAAATACGCATTTTTATCTACACTGCTTAGATAAAAAACATAGGGACCATAACCAACATATATTGACTCTATTCGTCGTCATCATCTGTTCTAAGCAATTTACACATCATATCCGCTTCTATATTATGTTCCTGTTTCTCAAACAGCTTCTTAATGATAGCATCGTCGCGGAATCTCGCCGTGTACTCTTGCTGAATGTTGTTTCTACCTACACGTCCGAGCGCCTGAATCGTTTTTTGCTGCGACATATTTGTCAAGTCTTTCCCTATAATTTCGTGGCAAAACTGGTAATTTGTGCCGTAAATGTAGTCGGATGACGCGACAATCATCAGTAGCTGTTTGTTGTTCGCCAGCTTCTTCATCATCTCCGTATAAGCGTCGTTCTTGTGATTGTCAAATGTGCCGATTCCAAGGAGAAGGAGGACTTTGAGGCGGTCGTCAATCGTGAGCTCCATCACCTTCTTGGCGGTGTCTTGGTCAATCACCGGGACAAATGCGGTTTCCACGATGTCGTTTGTCCAGACTTGCTGGTGATAGACGGTATTGGGGATGTACACAGAATCCAGAACAACGGGTTTGATATTGGATTTGAGCTCGTCAATTTGTTCGTTGATGCGTTTCACGGCGGGCAT
>Ga0209107_10001796_pt1 | contig 11994 bp, 4 predicted proteins | sample LakErihyJuly2011_2_FD_187460 | JGI IMG/M metagenome (GOLD analysis project Ga0209107, IMG submission 187460) | Freshwater microbial communities from dead zone in Lake Erie, Canada - CCB hypolimnion July 2011 (SPAdes) (version 2) | ecosystem: Environmental > Aquatic > Freshwater > Lentic >... | reverse complement strand
GATTGGTTGAAAAATGAGGTTAAGGGCCAAGACCTCCTTAGTCTATTAGAATAAGAGAAATAGAAAAATTATTTATTTAGTCAAAGAATATAGGATATCGAAATTTAAAAAGAAAAAGAATTGAAGGAAATAGCGAATAAAAATTCAGCTCAAATCGAAGAATTGACAATGTGTATACAAAAAACACATAATTATTATTAAAATGACTATCAATAATCCGAAAAATTGATGATTTCTCCTTTAGATTAAACTCCTTTATTCTAAAGAGATTAGAATGTGTAAGAATAAGGAGAGCTAGCTAAACTCCATAAAAGAATATAAAACCTCACCGAGATAATTTAATTGTCAAGCAAAGCGAATTTCAATATATTTTAAGCAAAAAATCAAGATAAGTTGGATAAGATAGCAGATCTACAACATCAAATAGACAATTTTGATCATGAAAAACAAAAAATCTAAGAAAGATATGACCAATTAGAGAGTAAATACAGTTAAATATCTGTTGAAAATCGTAAATTTACCTCATAAAAAGATATTCTAAAGGAACAGATAAAAGTACTAGAATCAGAAATTGAGCACAGTAAGAAAGAAATCCATAGCAAATTAGAGATGATCAAAAGCAAGGATGACATGCTTAAATCCTTAAATGAGCTAAGAAACTCTCAGAATCATGAAATTTCTGAACTAAAATCCAAGATCTTGTAATACGAGAAAAAAATCAAAATTGAACACGCAGAAATCCTAAATAATGTGAATCTTGTGAACAAATAGGAACAAGATAAGCAAAGAGCTAAGATAAAAACCTTAGAAAATGAGCTTTCTAACAAAGGGTAAGAACTTTCAAAGGTGGAATAAAAGTTTCACGAAATAAAGTTAGATAATCATTCAAAGTTGGAGGATATCAACAAACTTCAGATTTAATGTGAAAATCAACAAAAAACTTCATCAAAGCTTAAAAATGATCTCCAAGAATACAATAATAAAATACAGAACATGGAGATTATTATATCAAAGAAATAAGATGAAATTCAGGTCCTAACAAGGTCCAACCTGACTCTCTAGAATGAAAAAAATTCAATGCACGAAGAAATACAAAAAATCAGGGAATAATACGCCGAAAATTAGAAAAAATTCTCAAAAATTGCCGATTCATTAAAAATGTTGGAGACCGAGAGGACTACACTAGTCACAAGCATTGATAAGTCTAACTTTGAAATCGAGAAAAAAAATATCGAAATTTCGAATTTAAAAAAATAAATTGTTACGTTCACAGACGAACAAAAATAAACTGTCCAATTATTTGATCAGAAAGAAAAAAATGAGAAAAAATAGATTATGTAGCTTAAAGAGCTCGTAAGTAGCAACAAAATAGAGTTAAACAGTAAAACAACACGCATCGAAATTCTGGAGGCGGATCTCGACAACAAGAATAGGGAACTGAGGTGTCAATAGGACATCATTGCTGAATGGGAATAATAAAACGATGAAAATCAAAATAATATTTAAACTATTCAGGAAAAACTCGAAAAAGAAATAAATGAATACGAAATTTTACAACATGAATTAAAAGACATCAAAATTATTAATGAGTAGTTGTAAATTGAGAGCGAAATACAGACAAAGAGACAGTGTGAATAGGACTAAGCTATAAAGGAATGGGAACAAAGGTTCAAAGATCTCCAACTAATAATAGAACAATTGGAAGGAGAAGTTGATAGTGGTAACCAAAAATGCAGGGAACTTATTAATCAATTGAACGAGTTTTCAGAAAGTAATGAATAAATTTAAAATAATCTGGATAATAGTAAAAATGAAATTGAAAATAAATAAGAAGAAATTTAGCAACTTTAAGACCAATACGAACAAATTTCAAACGAAATCAGGCAAAAAAATATCATGATTGATACCTTACATAATAAAGTTCAAATAGCTGAAGATTAGTTGAATAATTTATTAATGTTTAGCGATAACAATAAGAACATCATGGAGGAACTAAATAAGTAAGAAAGTTTCTACAAGGAAGAATTATAGGAAAAAACTGAGGATATAGTTCGTAAATAAAAGAAAATAGACGAATTAAATGAACAAGTTCAGAAAAATATTGATCTCCAGCAATAGTGTGATAATTTTTCGAATGAAAAGGAACTATTAATCAAAGATTTATCGTAAAAAATAGAACAAATCTCTAAAATGGATGATCATTAACAATAATTTTAAGAAGAAATAAAAAATTATAAAAAAAATTTAAAAGAAAGTGAACAATTTAGCGAAAATTTGAAACAAAAATATGAAATTTTATAAGGAAAATACAATTAAGAAAATCAAATTTACAAGGACTTATGTGTAAAATATGACAATTTAGAAAAAGAATACGATAATCTTACTAAAGAATATGATCGATTGGAAAAAGGCGGCGTTTCATCGACAATCAATCAAACAACTTTGAATGACAGCCAAAATACTGTACAAGATTAAGAAATAATTCAAAAATATGATAAGGAGACTTTTACCGATTTTGAAGAAATATATACCGAAGACTTGTAAATAAATGAGGAAAATTGTATACTATCAAAGAAATTTACACAAAACTTTAAAACAGTTTTAAAGCATATGGATTCCGAAACAAAGCTTTTCGTTTAAGATGAAGATATAATAGATTTATAGTAAGAGATAATACAAAGTGAGTTGTGGAATTAATTCATCAATTTCAAGAAGTTTTTATTATATTTTTTATTTAAAAAGGATTGACGAGGGTCTCAGAATGCTTTTTGTGCCGGTTCAAAACGGTGTATACGTACCTCTTATGGCAGGAGACAGTAAAAAAATTAACAAAAACGAGAATTTTTTAGATTTAGAGTGTCTCGATCTTAAATCAAAAGATTATTTAAAGTAAATATATAAATTTAATTTATTAGAAATTGTAATTTGATGGTTATTGCGAAAATAAGGAACAAAATTCCAAAAAAAGCAAAAAAAGATGATATATTTAGAATGGTTCAAGGAACTGAATATTGTTTAATTCAGATAGAAACTCCTGATTATATTTTGGGAATTGATCCTGATAATTCAATGATTACTAATTATTTATGATTTCAATAATTAATTTGTTTTATATTTTTACTTATTAAAATCCAATATGAGTAATGACATGTGTCCAATCTATCGGATCGCCGTCCTAGGCCCTAAGGAGGTCGGAAAAACTTCGATAATCAATTGATTAGTAAATAATCATTTCACAACCATTTATGAACCAACTGACGGAGATCTAAGACCTTACAATTTTCTTTTAAATATTAATAACTAAGCAAATCCTATTTGGATCATGGTTACAATTGAAGACATGTAAAATATACAAAAATAAACCTAAGATTTTCTACTGACCACCCCGATATGTTCCATCAAGCTGCACGCGAAGAAGAAAGAAATGAGAAATAAAAAATGTTGATAAAAATTCTCGAAAATAATGATATAAAAGTTTCTGAAAAAGTGATTCATTTGTTCTAAATTCCAAAAAGATTTTACGGATTCATGTTCGTCTATGATGTTACTAATCTAAAAACTTTAGATTCAATAAAAGATTAAATAGATCACATATACAACAGAGAAAAGAAAGATGAAGTAGATATAAAATCAAAAAAAGTCCTATTCGGAAATAAAATAGACTTATAAACAATCACCAAATGTGAAGCTTTAAATAACCTTGAAATTGTCAAGACATTGAAAAATGATTAGTAAAAATTTTTTATATTTTTTTAGAAAATGTTTACATTTTTATGGGTCCGCGGCCACAGGATATAACATTAAGGAAGCGTTTGTAGCTCTTATTAAAGAAATCAATCAAGAATAATAATTAATGATCAAAGGTATGTGTATTTAAATAATATATAAAGATGACGACTGGGTCAAGGAGAATACAGATCAGACCGTTGAGAATAAGGTCGATGATTCCAAAAATAAAAAACCCCTGCCTTTTAACGATAAACTGAGTAAGCATAATCAATTTATTGATTAGGATTTAACCACATGTTTATAGTTTTGAAATTAATATGTATAATTTAATTTTTACAATTATTATTTTTAATAATTTTTTTTTTTTTAATTCTTTAAAAATTCAAATAATAAAAAAATATTTTATTTTTAGATTTTTAAAAATTAAATAATATTTTTTATTTTAAAAAATTTTTTTTTATATAAAAATAATAATTTAAATTTTATAAATTGCCCAAATAATTAAAAGCAAATTAATTGATAAATAAAATTTAATCATAAATGAATAAATAAAATTAATTTAATTTATTTTATATTAAAAACACACGGCATGTCCATTATTTGTTAAAATAAAATATAAAATAATAATTTCTAAAAATTGAATAAATTTTTATTTTAACTCAATCAAGTTTCTACCAAATTCACTCATTTCAGACAGGGAGAGAGAATTTCCTCATTTTTATCGTAATAATAATTATTATTTATTATTATATTATTTTAAATTACCAAATTTATAATACTAGGTTTAAATCCGCTATTCCCAGTATTTTTGGAGTCTGCGTTTTCATCTTATTGGGGGTCACGTCTAGGTGTAGCGTCTCTGTTTTTAAGATCATTCGAATGGTTTATAGGCGGAAGAACCCTTTTCCCCGTCCTTTACTATAGCCCTGCCGTCATAGGTTTAGATGAGTCATCATTCTAGGGGAAATTATTGTTATCAATTTCCTTTTGATAGATAGCGGTGTCAGGGATTTTGAAATTCTGCTTGTGCTTTTTATCATTAAATTGATTATCGTTCTTCTCCCTTTTGATTATCCCTGGCTTTTCAAGATCTGATTCCGAGTTTCCAGATGATGAGAAATCTACCAAACTATGCTAATTAGTGTATGTTTCGGTGTATCTTTTCCAAGTTTTGAGGCAAAGGGACATGAATAGGATTCGAACTATCGGATTGGAGGGGGTGGAGCTATTCCTGTGTTTTTTTTATTTATTTTTTTATTAAATATTATAATTTAATTTTATCATAGTTATTTTTTGCTCTTCTGTGAGTATTTCGAAGGCTTTTTATTGTTTTTCATTCAAAGTTCTTCCGTCTAAATCTATGTGATCCTTCATAATGTCTCGAAAGAAGTAGAAGAGTAATTCATTGTAGTAAAGGAAACCATCAGAATCCGGATAGATATCCATACGCATTAACTATTTAGCTGCTTGTCTTTGAAGCTTCCTCATGGTTGATTTTTTTATTTATTTCTCACTATTCTCATCCACCTATTGTTTTTCTTTGCATTACTCAACAAATTATTATATTTGTTCGTTTCCATCTTAAATATTTAATAATAAGAGGGGGCGGGCGGGGGTGGGGATGGGGTATTTACCAATTCCCAAAGGATCTTTTAAATTATAGTAAAATTACAATAATTTATTTTCATTTAATTTTATCCCACTCTGGTTCTTGGTATACTCGACCCATAACTCTTAGAATTAATCTGCTCTTTCCTAAAAATAAGACATGGGGTTATCCTCATTAATAAAGTTCTCTTCAAATTAAGATAAGATGATAAGAACAAAAAGATTAATCATGATGATCTGTACTAGTACCACAAAGAAAACGAAGTACCAGACCGAATACCTACTTACTTGCTTCATTGTATCAAACATCACAAGGTACCAATTCTCTCCCGTAGAGCACTAGAAGAGCAGCAGAAGAGCTTGATGAAAATTATTGAAGTTATGCTACTAGTCGATCTATTCACTTACAACCTTCCCGAAAAGGAAACTCCCTAGAATAGCAAAGATAAAATAAGCTAGGAAAAGCAGTGCTGTCACATTCATGAGCGGTGGCAACGTGTACAGGGCAACTTAGATCAATTTTTGAAGACTTTAAAATTATTTAATTAGTCTCAGAAGTCTTGATACTCTCAACAATCTAAAGATCCGTCCCAACTAAGGTCCTACGGAGAGAAATGAGATCGTGCTGTTCCCTAATAAATCAAGGATGATATCAAGGATACTTGCAGAGACAACAAAGAAATCGAATTTGTTCCATCCGCTATAGAAATATCCAAAGAACCCATACCCCAATAGCTTTAAAATGCACTCTAGTATAAACACACTTGTGAATCCTAGATTAATCTATTTTATAACACCGTCATAAGCGACAGTGGAGGTGTCGTACCCCATCGCCATAGTTAGTATATTGAGGATAATGCAGGTCATAACCACAGTGTCAAGTATTGGTCCTTGGCAAAATTACCAGATCTTCGAACGAATATAATTATCGGGGGCCTTGATTGAGAAGTAGTCGAGCTTTGAGTCAAGGATAAGTCTCTAGATCTCAATCCATTGCGCCTACTACTCAGTTAAGAACTTGCTTTTCGCCGCCTTATTGACGAGTTGATAGTTGAGTTGTACAACTCCGACAAATAAGTTGATTAGGAACATGCTTCCTATGAACATAAAGAACATGAAGTAGAGCATGAAGAATCGATTTCCGTTCATTTCAGGTCCTAGATTTTCACCATCGTCACCTATCTTGTCAGCGTCTACGAAGTTAAAGACGTAATTTGGCCAACCCTCAAACGTTGAAAGCACGAAAAGAGTGACTATTGATTGAAAAATGTCGTCAAAGTTTATGTCCTGATTCATCCAAATGCCTTTTCGTTTCCTACATTATCTGAAGCTTACTCCGTAGTAATCTCCAGTGGTGTCGCTTGGAGGAAGCTAACAGTAATGGCATTTCCCTTTTGTCAATGATATTCCAAGGATGCCGAACATAACCCAGATTAAGATCATAACAATTAGGACATTGAGGATTCCGCTGATGGATTCCAACAAAGCAGTGACCACGGTCTTCATATTCTTATTATGTGAGATGAATCGAAGAGGTCGGAGAGTTCTAAGAAGCCTGAGGATTTTAACAAAACCCAGATCCACATCAACAAAAATAAAATCAATGAGTGATGCAGCTACGATGAAGCAGTCAAGTTGGGACCAGCTTTCCCTTAAGTAGGACTTCTTATCAAGTACAAATCCAAGTGCCAGACACTTTAAAAGCATCTCTGATGTGAAGAAGAAGGTAAAGAACGTATCTACATAATTGGAGACGGTGATTAAGCCTTATTAGCTCTAATCATCAATGTTAGTGTAAGTATCAACGACTAACTTCAAGGAGCTTACTATTATAGCAATAAGTATAACGGTTTCGAACTTCTCGTAGTTGATGATCCAATAGGCTAGTCTCCTTAGCTTATTGTTTTGCGAGAAGAGGAACCAGGCGTCTTAGCATTCTATTTCATGGAACCAAATGAATTCCTTCTTTTTCTTCGTGTTGAGTGCTCCTTCGTTCTAAGGTTCAGGCTTCTCAGTGGGTTATGGCCCGCCAATTTTTTTCATAAATTGGAGAAGAAATGGTTTTTCCTACTCCTTAGGTAATTCCTAAACCTCAACGTCTGGCGCTATCTCAATATTTTCTTCTAAAATCTAGCCATCATCGATATCATCGAATCCACTGAGTAATATAGCTAAGAATAGATTTAAGAGCACATAATTTCCTATGAAGATCCATGATATGAGGTAAAGCAGGGATATACCGTAATTGACATCGCTCCTTAGGGATGAAGTTAGGATCTCGTTCCAGTTCTCTATGGTTAGGAGGTTGAAGACTGACATATATGCTATGAAGAAATCATCAAAGTTCATCCTAGTAGAACCCGAAAAATTGAATTTGCCTCCGAAAATCTGCATCCCAAGAAGCGCGTAAATATAATTGAACAAGATTAACAAAAAAAATATGTACATGAAGTCCTCTAAGGACTTACCTATAACCTCCAATATAACTTGCATGTACTTGAGCTACCTTATTACCCTTGAGACTCTTAGTACTCTGAAAATCCTTAATATCCTGATCGAACTGATCGCGGACCCTCCCCCGCCGAATACGAAATGCTCGATTAAGCTTAAAATGACGATAGCAGTGTCAAAGATATTCATTTTGTCCTTAATGTACTCCCGGATTCCTAAGCCGAATATCTTGAGTGACATATCAACTGTGAAGATGTAGGTAAAGGCTATATTGAATAGTTCTAAGTTCTTGTTGTTCTTGTCAACTAGGCCATCAAGAGAAAGGATGACTGTGTTGGTTATCACAGAAAGTATAATAAAAGACTCAAACCATTTGCTGAGTGCAAAATTCCTTACTTATCGTCGAAGTGCTTCAAATAACCCGAAAGCGCCGCCTTCCCACATATCCAACTCATAGCTGTTCCAATTATATGACATGAGGATCCTTTCGAAGAGAACAAGGGATTTACAATCATTAAGGAAGTAGTTCCGATTGACTTGCTGCATCACTTCCTCTCCGCTCCAATCCATGCTGAGGTGTGAAACCTTGAACTCGTCTTCTTCGATGTCTAACCATTTCTCTATGTGCCAGTTGTATTCCTTTCTTAGGTTTTTTGGAGGGTGATCTTCATGTGTATCATCTACAATTTCTTTTTAAATTGATATTTTATCAATTATTTAAAAATTTTGGCTATTCTCTTTTAGCGGGTCTATCTCTTGAGGGAGTTGAGGAAGGTGATTCTGTTCCTATTTCTCCTTTTGTTTACATATAATGTCATTCAGGGAAAAATTTTTTGCCGGGAAAAATTTATGCCGCACATGATTGATATCATTAAACAGAGGGTCTTATTTTTGGAAACTTAGGGGTTTTTTTTTGAATAACTTAGATTTTTTTGAACCCGGACCTAAAAGAAGTCCGATTTTTTTGGGTTGTAAAATGACTATGGGTTTTGGCTAAAAGTGTTTGATTTGATGCAAAATATTGAATTTTTGTAGTGTCCCTGTATCGATACCTCCGACCTGAGTATTGATACCTGTAAGTTTTGTAACGTTTTAATCATTTTTTGGAACAAAAATCATTTTAAATCTGTTGGAATCTGTTGATTTGTAATAATTCTATTTCCTCAAGCTCATGAAGTTGAGGTAATTTTTTTGTTACTATTTCTTCAATTCTTTGTATTTATTTGCAGGGATTGAGGATTCAAGTTTTTTTGTTGCTAATTGCTCGACAAAGTTATAATTAGTTTTAACGATTTTGTTGAAAAATCTTTTTTGGAATGCATCGTGGCGCTTCTTCTCCGCTTTTTACTCCAGGCTTGGGAGAACATCGTTTATACTGTCGTAAGGAACATCATCTTCATCTTTCTCGTAACAATTAATGTCGAGGATTACACGAGCTATCATATATTAAGGATTAAAAAGAGCCTAATATTTTTAAATTTTGTCTTATTCTTCATCTGTTTAATCTAAATTAAACAAATTAAAGCTATTATGATGTTCCTAATAATTGTAAAAATCTGAATGCGTTGGTGGCTGGCGGTAATGGCAGTGTTTAGGGGGTGTATTCAAGGGGGGTTTGTAGTCATAAACACTGCCTTCTTAACTCGGGCAGAGTTAATCGGGGGGGGGGTGTAATTACTTAGTTTTTTTTAGCATTTTTCTTACTTGTTTTCTTACAATTTTTCTTTTATGTTACTTTTTTTTTTAGTAAATTATCTTATGTATTTGTTTGTTATTGCTCCTAAATTTAAATGTCATTTTGATTCGAAATCTTAGGCTCTTGACTTTTTTGTTTTACATCTTCGTCTTATTTATCACGCGGGTCGATTACTTTTATTACACTTATGTGCTCACTTTTTTATCTTATAAATTGGTCTTCCGACTATTAAGAATAGAAGTAGTTATCGTCATTTGAAACACTTGGGGTTATGTTTAATTCATCTAAATCAGGTTTGGTGTCAGGTTTATTAAAAGAAGGAAGTCCCACTATGTTCACGTAGTTTGAGAGTTTTTGGTTGAGGTGGAAATTGTCTTGTCTTTTTAACTAACCGACTTCCTCAATGAATTGAAGTTCCCGATTGTCTGAGTGGTCGACCATGGAAAGGTAGTCCTTGACATTTTATTTTTATCAATTTTATAATTTTATGCCCGCAAATTTAATTGGTACATTATTTACTTCTACCTGGATTTATTTTTCTAAGAGATTTATTTGTTTCGGTTATTTATCTTAGAAATTTAATTGTTTCGGTGGAGGCTTGTTATCAGTGTTGATAATTGACGACTTGAAATTATTTTAGTTAGGAAAGACTTTAACTAGGTTATTTTTAAGGTTTTTAGGGGTAAGCTACTCTGTCAGTAGTTTTTGGGTGGAGAACTCAAGGCTAGAGGTAAGCTCAATCGTCTTTTATTGCTGTTCATATGGTATTACCTGGTGGGAAGAGGTGTGAGTCAGCTACCCCTTTCTTATATTTTCAAGTCTTTCTAATTTTTAATTTTACTCCGGGTTTTTTTAGATATTTTTGTCGGTATTTGTAAAATTGTAGACCAATTTTGGTCTTGAATTTTAATAAATTCCCCATTCTTTGAATTATTTTAGATCAAATAATTTTTTATGTTTTTCTTTGTTTATTGTTACTTGAGGGTTTGGAACTGTCAAAGAGGCCATTTGCATTTCCTTTTGCGCTTCCTCAAACTTAGACCTGATGATGGCTAGATTCAAATTCATCAGAAAAAAAGTGCATATAAAAATCAAAACGATAAAATAAATGAAGGAATAAAACTAATAAATATTAATAGGTTAGGGGTGGGTTGGGGATGGGAGGGGTTTTATTTACCGAGAAAGCGTTTTGCATAAGACTCATGGTGGTCGACCAACCTTCCAGGGTCACACATTAAAATACTTAGAGAAAGGACCATCCAAACGTGTCAAAATTGATTGTTCCGTAATTAGCATTTTCGATCATTTTCCCACATATAAATATCTGATCACTGTTATTGAATTGTGAACATTATTCTGTGCTTGAGCAAAACTAATTGATGTAATTTGAATCCGGATCGTAGGAGATCCCAGTGAACTGATTAAAGCATCTTCTTTTGAGCACTCCCATGAATAACTAGAGACCTCCTATCGCGAAGATAAGAAAGAAAAACAAGACAACTATGATACTATCCGCGAGTAGCCTCATAGCTGAAAAAAGACTCGTTAGAATGATTCTAAGTGATCTAATATTAGAGATAGTCCGTAAGGGTCTAAGGACTCTAAGAACTCTCAAGGAGCTTATTTCAATGTTGTTACCTGCTCCTATAAAATAAGGCAGGAGTGCTCCCCCCACGATAATAAAATCCAAAACATTCCAACCATCCCTTAAATAAGCTTTTTTATTAAAAATAAATCCTAGTCCCAATATCTTTAAGCTCATCTCAATTGTGTAGATAATTAAAAGCCCAAAGTCCACATAGTCTTGCCATGGCAGATTGACATCTGACTTAGGATCATCCATAGCTAAGCACACCGAATTAAATATAATTATAAACAATATCGTGAACTCAAACACATTGTTCGAGATGATCTTCAAACAAATGTGTGAAAACAACTGCTAGACATACCAAATATGCTTCCTTATCTTTATAAGAGGGTAGGTGTCTGAGTACCTGATAATATGTGAGTTTATTTAAAAAGCCCCCCCCCCGTGTTTTAATAAAATAAAAAATACTTTTTCATCTTTTCGAATATGTCCATTTCACCTACTTTGAGGAAATACTAAGGAAAGATATCCTCTCAAGATTCGTCATACTCTCCATCTAGCTCCTCCATCAAGGATTGGACAGTCAATTCGGATTCCTTTTATAGATTAATTGGATCTATTTTAGTAAGTTTTATGTCTATGTGGTTATCTATTTATTCCTCCATAGATATTAATATCATATCCATTTATTGTTGCGTAAATTCCTTTTTTTAATTCTATTAAAAAAAAATTTATTACTTTTTTCGATTTTATATAGCTTTGTTTATTAAAAATATCTTCTAATAAATCTCTGGGACTTGAGTCATTAGACTCTATATGAATTTCGTCATTTTCAAATATTTTATTTAAAGTTCTTTCATCTTAGGAAATATTTATTTTATTATTCATATTAAGTTTTTTTTTGTCCAAAAAATATGGTAAT
>Ga0209107_10001795_pt1 | contig 12003 bp, 17 predicted proteins | sample LakErihyJuly2011_2_FD_187460 | JGI IMG/M metagenome (GOLD analysis project Ga0209107, IMG submission 187460) | Freshwater microbial communities from dead zone in Lake Erie, Canada - CCB hypolimnion July 2011 (SPAdes) (version 2) | ecosystem: Environmental > Aquatic > Freshwater > Lentic >... | reverse complement strand
TCCAAAAGAACTTTTCCAATCTCTTCTGTTTTCTTATCCATAATTTCATTGTAAGAATACTCATCAATTGCTCTATAGTCAATCTTGGTATTTCTTTTAGCAAACTCAGAAACCATTGTGTTAATAATGTTTGGAATCAATGGATAAAACTTTAACTCCAATGACTCATTGTTTCCCTCAGTTAAAACATCTAACATTTCTGTCATTTCATTTTCAACTTCAGGAAGGTAGTCGCTCTTATCTATTGTTCCTTTAGCAAGCTTATAATTTTTCATTATGCGTCTTGCCTTATGCATTATTTGTTTTACACCCTGCCACTCTAACCAATCTAAATTATGCTTGGCCCACTCTTCATCTTTTTCCTCAAGAGGAATAAATTGTATTGGTTGAGTAAATACTCCAAATCTATTTTTTTTGGTTCTTTTACCTTTCTTTATATCAATAGCATTTATTATTTCCATTATCTTAAATTTTTAAAAGGATTCCGCGGCTTCTTCATAATTGAAGAGTTTCCGTTTTGTCCAATGTGTCTAAAGGGACTCTTACTTAATTTATACAAATTTTCTGACTTATGCAAGTGTTCTTCATTATCATATTCAACTCTTTTCTTTAATCCTCTACTTGCTTCTTGTATTCTAACAAAGGTAATCAAGGCTGCTAAGGATACTAATCTATCAACATTCACTCCTGGTTGATAGTGCTCCATCTCAATCATACACATATAATCAGGTATTCTACTAATACCATAATACTTTTTATAAACCTTTCCATCTTCATCTGTTTCTTCATCAAGCTCTTCTCTAAGGTATTCAATTAAATAACTCAACATAATTGTTTTAAATATTGTTGAGACATTTCTCCAGCCGTATTGTTGAAATTGTGTTTTTGATTGTTGTACTTCTTTAGAGAATACAATCTGTGATGATGGCACTAAATACTTTTGTTTCCTTTTGAACTGCATATATTGTATAAACAGAGGCACGTTGTTTTCAACAACTGTCCATGCTTGATACCATTCAATAATAAGTTCAAGTTTTTCATGTGTTTTATTAATATCATCATACCTACCGCACCACGAAGCCACTATCTTATCGCCTTCAATATAAGTCTCAACCTCCCCAGTTACTTTTACTCTTTGAACTTGCACTGGATTTTTATATACATGAATAGAACATAGTGAATCTGATGTCACTGTTTTCCCTTCTGATACTGGATCGACTGAAGCATAATATGTTGTGCAAAAACTTTTTTCTTCATCTGGCTCTTCCCATACTTGTATTGCCCCTGATTTATCTACTGCTGTTTTTTCTGTAGGATAAGTTAGTATTGGTTTCTTGTTTGTTAAGTTAGCTATTATAGAACCTGTATTGTCATAAGCTAGACTATAGCATTTGTAAGGATAGTCACCTTCCTCAATATCTCTTTTGTGTGACTTAACTAATTCTAATGGAAATAAACTTTCGCCCCTAAAGGCAAAAGCTTCTTCCATATTAGTTGGTCTTTGTGAACATCTAATCTGATATGTTTCAGGATCTAAATCTTTTTTCCACTGAGCCTTTAATTCAGTTAGTGCTACTAAAGCTTGTTCTACTAAAGAATTTCCAAACTCATCTATATGCGGAAGCATGGACCATTGCTCTGGAATAAACAATCCAGAATTTATTACCGCACCGCTTGAGTCAGCATATCTATTTGGAACCTCATAAAAACCATTCTTCTTTGCCTTATACATATATTTACGCAAAGGCTCACATTGCTTTAAATCTCCAACCGTTCCTGATGCAATAAAATATCCTGTTGTAATTTCCCCGGCTTGTAATGCAGGCAACATAAATTCGTATGTTTTATCCATTGACTTAGCAATGCCGGCTTCTTCATAAAAAAATAAAGTACACAATCCACCAACACCAGCAGTATCTGATTGTTCAAATGACAATGCTTGTAATACGCCCTTTCTACCTCTTTCTGTTTTTCTACCATTCTCAACATACTCAATTTTTTGTTGCCATTCACCAACACCACCAGGATTCATTGGCCTGTACCATGCAGTATGTTGGTTTAAAAAATTTCTGTATTCGTTAATCATTTTCCATGTACCATTTACGCCAGTCACATATGCACTTAAAGAAGAACCAATTTTTATTACTGGACCATATTCAAACCACAATATATTAACCATTTTGGCTGCATGAAAATAAGATGATCCAAATTGACGTTTTTTTAAAACAACCCCATGAAGGAATAATAACTCACCTATTATTTCATAGAGAGCCATATGGTATTGTGAATCATGTATGTCTGGAAAATCTGTTTTCTTTTTTACTTTATCAACAATTGGCAAAAAGTTTAGCCACATGTAATATTCTCGTGATAGGTAGTATTTTTTATCATCCTTAAAAAAAAGCACACCCTTTCTACACTTTAATTTTTGATCATCCCAATATGTAACAAAGTCTTTTGTTCCATCTGCGGCATCACAAAAGTAACCATCCTTTTTAAATTTTATACCTTCCTTTTGAAACTCATATACTATATCATCAAACTCATATAAACCAGGTTCCTTATAATATTCAGACACAAGAGCATCGGCCATTTCTTTTCTGCTAGAAAAACTAGTTTGTATCCAAACACCGTTATCCCATGTTGGTATATCTTCATAAATTAAACCTAGTTCATCATTAATCATCGTAGCTTAGTTTTTGACCACCTCTTGCCCTAGATGATTGTTCTTCTTCTAAATCTTTAGCAACACCCTTAAATGATTTTCTAATAGAATCAAAGTTTTTGGCCGCACTAATAATTGCAGTAATGTTCCCATCCCTACCATCTGTAATAGTTTGTGTTTCCATATAAAATGCTAATTTTTCTAGCATATTTACAATTCCATTATATGCTCGGACTGTTGGTGTCTCATACATAGATTTGCATTTATCTAACGCCATGCGTATTAACCTATCTTCAGGATCAAACTGAGCCTCAAGATCTTTTAAAATTTCTTCCTGCAGTTCTTCTTGTGGTCTATTAAAGTATGGGTTTTCAGAACTTCTACAAGACATATAAAATAAATATGCATATATTGAAAGATAGTTGTCTGGGTATTCATCCATAATTCTCTTTAGGAATGGGATTATGTGGCAGTGTTCCGTTGGCACAACTTTTCCACCTTGTATATCAAATAATTTAATGGCCATGTGTTAGTATTTTTTCTCTATTTTCTTGAACATATTTAAACATTGCAATAACTTCTTTTTTCATATATGGAAGTTCATAAGGAGTTACTTTTTTTACTAATGGATCTCCCATTGCATCCATTGCAATAACTGGATAACCATTCTTGTCTAGATGATCAATTTCAAATTCAATATGATCTAACTGAATTTTTCCTGGTGCCAAATTAAAATTATGTTTAATTATTATGTACATGTATGTACTTAATTGCAAAGCATACTCATTATAATTACATTCATCTAAATGAGAAAGAGGGCCTAGCATTTTTTTACTTTTACCACCTTTGGTGACAAACCCTTGCATTTTAATTTCTTTATTTGTTTTGTAATCATATACATCAACTGTATCATGAACCACTTCAATTCTATCGCTCTGCCCACATATTCCAACTGATTTAAGATATACCATGTGTTCAGGATATATACCTTCAACTAATTGTTGATCCGGAGCTAATTTAACTAACCCATCCATTAATGGATTAATTATAATTAATTCTTTTCCCTTTCTGGTAATTGTGTTACAGGAGAGAACATCTCTTTCTCTTTGATCATGATACCATGAGCCAAGAGTTGTTGCCCTTTTATTTTCTGATGCCCACAAATCAATAATTTCTTGTGGTGTAAGTTTATTGTATTTAGGATTTTTTCCTTTAGAGCAGGCTTCTGCTTGCGCTTTTGTATCAAAGGGTTCTTTAAAAAAATGTATTAGTCTTGTTACACTAATCCAATCAATTGGGTCGCATTCATCAATACTAATATACTTGTGTTCATCTGCATAAAATTTTACACTCATATCATTTCAGATTTAGTTTCTAAAAAAGTTCTTCCTAATCTAACTATATCGCTATCTGTGCTTTTTAACATCTCTTTTGCTCTAAAGTAATCTATTGATGAAATAGTTCCGGAAGCAAGCAAATCAGCCGCAAATTCTAAATTAATATAATATTGTTCATGTGAATTTACAATCCAAGTATTAGTAGATGTGCATGTTCCATTCCATGTGCTAGTTGTCATCATCTTGTAGTTTTTTATTTAATAAATAATACTCTTCATGTGAAAGAATTGATTCCCACTTTCCCTCTGGACACTCTGATCCAAGTGCCCGGAGCTTTAGACCCATGCTACATCCACATGAACTACAACAAGGGCCTGTTCCAGGAACTAAACAGTTATCTCCAGGTAAATCTACAAAAGAACAACCCTTGCAAATTTTCCATCTATCTGCCGCTATCTCTTCTACATGCTCATTCTTAAAAATATTATTTTTAATGCCCTCAAGTATTTGACCTTTACTTTTCCAGATCTTTATAACGTTTTTCATATATTTCTTTATAATATTCATTACAGATTTCTAAACCTTTAATCTTAGAATCAAGAAGAGCTTTAGAAAGATTATACTTAATAACCTTCTTGAAATCTTCTTGTGTTTCACCATCTAGTATTTTTTTAAGACCATCAATATCTCTTTGTAATTTTTTTCTACTTAATCTAAGTGTTCCTAGTCCATGTAGATATATTGTGGGATGCTCTAATGATTCAATTTTTTTAGCTACCCTTTCATAATAAAAATCTACAACATCTTTTACTAACTCTTCAGACAGACCTAAATGCTCTGCTGTTTTTTTAATTAGATCCTTACCCTTTGTTGGTCTCAAGATAATATATTTTTAAGTTTAATAATATAGTACCCTCAGATAATAATTCCAGCTCTTTATTAATTGAAACTAATTTGTTTCCTAAACCACTTCTGGTAACTAGATCATCTTTAACACATTTTGTAATAAAGTTACGCGTAGTTTGTACATTTCCAAATATGTCTTGAGAAACAACTTCTGTACAAAAATCAGACATGTTAATGTCTCCATATAGTCCCAATAGCGATAAACAATCTAATTGTGCTGGACTCAGCCTTATTTTTTTAATAAAGCAGTGCATGTTTATTTGAAATTTAATTATTTCAATTAAAGAAAGCGGCACTTGCTTATTAACAACTAATGCCTTTGCCATATTATTCTGTTTTAGGCTTTAAGCTTTCTTCAGCATCATCTTCAATTTCATCTTCAGCCTCTCTCATAGCAAGGTCAAGCTGCATAAACTTTATTGAAAAATCAAAAGCTTCAAGTTGAGCTTTTTTAATACGCGCTTTTAGTTCTTCAACATCACAATGAGCAGTAAGCATTACTTTTTGATCTCTGTAATATTCTAGTGTTTTTTTGCGCATCTCCTGCATCTCTTGCGGAGTCATGGTTGTTTCTTTTTGGTTGGTTTCTTCTGACATAATATTTATTATTTATATGCCAAATATAATAATAAATATTTAACTAATAAATATTTATTAATAAAAAACAATTTATATTATAAATTCGATTATTTTTTTCTAGCATTATTACCTTTACCATTTCTGGCTCGGTTTGTTGATGCCACCTCACTTACTAGTTTTCCTTTTTTAGTGTGTGACTTATCTAGACCATCTTTGTTGCCATAAGTTCCAGACTTTCTATTGGCAGCATTGAGTTTTTCTCTATACTTAACTCTGCTTGGTGAACTATGGTATTCTTTATTATACGCATTCTTTTTTTTTCTTGCATCTGAATTTTCAGCAAAATACTTTGCAGACTTACTTGTTCCTGTAGATTTTCCTGCTAATGTGTTTCGTGCCATTATTCACCCTTTAGATTCTTTAACATCTTTATTACTCTTGGACAAGGATACATATCTGATTTATCTTTTCTTACTGAGTTGTGTGTAAAGATACCTTTATTTCCTTTAAGTGCATCAAGATCTATATCCCATATAGATTCATTATAGTCTTTAGGTATATCATAAGTTTCACAAAGATATACTACTAATTGTCTTAATGATTCTATTTGAGCATCTGTATAAGTAAACCAAAGTTTGTGTCCTTTGTAAGGCTTTTCTAAGGTTGTCACATTAGATGCATTTACTTCTCCTCCTACATAATTGTAGTACTTACCATTTTTAAAAGATATTGGTCCCCAGTTACATACTTCAATACCTATACTTATAGGATCTAAAGATATGTAAGGAACTTTGCTAGCTTTAAAGATGCTCTCTTTTAATCCTAAATGATATGCCCAATCTCTAGAACTAAAGCATTGTACTATTGTACCGTTTGCTCCAATTATAAATGCTGTTGCAACTCTCTCAGGTTTAGTATCAAAGTATCTAGCTACAGATACTGCATCTGGACCTCCCGCTGTATGGTGTAAATAAATTTGTTTCTTTTCATGTTTTACTTCCATGAACTGACCAGGTCTTAACCTATGTTGAACTATTTTACTTATATCTAATTTCATAATACATCATCTTTTGTATCCTTGTATGCGCCTGTAACGGTCTTAACAGTTTTTCTAATTCTATTAAAAGAGTTTGATACACTTTTTAAAATGTTATTCTTTGATATATCAAACCAATTTTCATTTATTGAAGATACCTCCATAAGACAAAGTATTGCCAATAAAACATTAGTACATATTGCAGGTGTTACAATTAAAACTTGTAAATTAAAAACCTTTAACATTGCTGATATAAATGGTGTTAATGCATAATAATCAATTGGAAATATAACTGCTGCCATTACTAAATAACCAGCAGTCTTATGTAAATAACCTAGTCTTAATATTCTAGATTTAAATACATCTTTATATTTTCTTTTTGTTTCTTCAGCTATTTTTTTAAGTGATATTAATTTAACAACAGTATCTACAAAAATTGTAAACATTAAAATTAATACAAGTATTTGTATTGGAGCAAAGAAAGAAAACATAGCACTAAAAAAGAAAATTAAATTTGTTTTCATATCACTGGAATTTGTGCTTTTATTATTCTATACACTATATATAGGATTACTAAAATTAACCATATACCCCCAAACCAAGCTAAGAAATTTATCCACCCGGGAATATACTTAATCTTTTCTGGTTTAAGTGTTTTGGTTATAGTATTGGTATGATATATATCATTACCCTTGATTGTTTTGTATATAGTATCAACTTTAGCTTTTGTGTAGTACACATTGTTTTGAAGTTTAGTTTGTAAACTAACTAATTTACCATCCTTGTCTCTAAGGTCACCTGTTAGTTTAGATATAACATTACCAAGAGAGTCACAATAAAGTGTGTCTAATAGTGTTATTGTTTCTCCAGGAATAGTTATTGTAGTGTCCTTAACTTGTATTACTGTTATTGTACTATCTTTCTGTACACATAATGGACAATATTTAGCAAGTCTTTTTTCAAGAGAACATGAAGATAAAACTATTAATAATATAATTAAGTATTTCATTTCTTATCTTATATCATATAAGTAATTAAAAATCTACTTCCTAATGGATCATAAGATAAACCTACTATAGTGTTGTTTGCTCTAGGATCAAAATTAATTGTTACTCCTGCTGGTAAATTTTGTCCATTTACAAGTCCTGCTGCAGCTCCTACATTTACTATAGAAAATCCATATGTACCATCAGGTATTGAACCCGGAAGTGTTTCATATACAATTACAGGAGTTCGTAATTCTGGTGGACAACAGGCAGGTAAGTTTGATAACAAATCATTTATACCTTGTAATCCTCTTAAAACATTTAATTGCCAATTAGCATTTAAGCCATCTGAATTTATAATAGACATAGTTTCTTATTTTTTATTTTTTACTAACCGTTATATATCTTGCTCCAAATAAATCAAGTGGACTAGCTGCAACAATTATAAGGCTAATGTATACAGTAGATGTCCAGTTTATTGGAACAGATGAAAACACTGTATCAAATAATAATCCATTGTAATTTGCATTTGCTGCTAATATTGCACCATCTGAATTAGAATCATTTGTATCTGTAATATTAATATAGTATATTGAATTACCATTTATTGCAAGATCTCTTTCAATTTTTTGTCCTCTTTGTGTTATTGCTGTTGTTACTGCGCCACCTAATCTTGTTCCAGTAATAAGTGTAGAGCCTAATACAGGCAACGTAGTTGTTATATATGCTTGTATTTTAAACAAACCGTTCGTGCCAATCTTATTTACTGAAGCAGTTAATCCTAATACAGCTTTAGTAGTTGCATTAAATGTATTTGCTGGAATAGTAATAAAATCTGCAACATGTGGTGCGGCTGATGGATAAGAATATTGAGGTGAATTATTAACTTGTGTAAAAGCATAACTGCTTGATCCAGATGGACCCTGAATTCCTTGAGCACCTTGAGGACCAGGAGATCCTTGAGAAGCTAATAATGCCCAATTTAATGGATCTAAATTAGGAGAAAGTACATTAGGCCCTGTTGGATTTATACAAAACCATGATGCTCCAGCATAACCTACAGCATCATCAAGTGCATAAACCGCACTTGTATCCCAAGCACCTTGCCAATTAAGACCAGCAGGACCTACTGGACCTGCTACTCCTTGTGCTCCTTGTGGACCTTGAGCACCAACTGGACCAACAGTACTTCCTACGGCCGATGTAATAGAGTTTATTAAGTCTTCTCCTGTAATTACAGTTGTTACATAACTATCTTCTCTATCATTTAGCCTTACTCCTAAAGGAATTAGGTCTTTAGGGGCAACTGTTTTAGATATAAAACCCTTTTTAAGCCAACTTACAAAATTTAATAATTCCATTTTTATTTATTTTTTAGATTCCAATGCCTCTACTTTAGCAGACAATTCTTTAATTGCTTGTACTAATATAGGAATTAATTTTCCATAACTTGCTTCTAACTTCTCTGGGTTCTCCTCATATACTAGGCCTAATGTTTCAGCCATTTCATATTTTTCTTGAGTAGACTTTAAATCTTGAGCAATAAAACCAAAGTCTTTTACACCATGTTTTCCAGACTCATCTCTATCATTCCAAACAAACGATACAGGATTAAGCTCTTTGACAAATTCTAAACCTACCGCTAATTCAGAAACTTCTTCTTTGTCTCTAGAATCTGATAATGAAGTAATGGAAGTAACTGCGCAACGTAGTACATTGTGAGATGAGTTACCTAATGTAATTGAATCACTAGCAGTAAGTGATGCTTTTGCGGAGTCTGTTCCTATTTGAATATTATTATTACCTGTTATACCCGTTCCCATTAATGCAGTACATTTACCTAAAATAACATTATCATTACCTCCTGCAAAACGCCAGCCTGCATCTTTACCAACAAAAGTGTTATTGTCTCCACTTCCACCTGCATTTGCATGCCCATTACTGTTTCCAACAACAACATTGCCATCACCAGTGTTTGTAAACTGTAGCCCCGCTCCAAAACCTACAAATGTATTTCTATTACCACTTGCTAAATTTCCTCCTGCATTACCACCAAGACCAGAATTATTACCACCCGTTGTTAGTGATAATAAAGTATAAGCTCCAAAAGCATCATTTTGAATACCGTTTGTTACAGCTCTTAAAGCCCAAGCACCTACAGCTGTATTTCCACCACCGGCATTAGCCTCTAAAGCTTGATGTCCTATAGCAACATTGTCTGAATGGGTTGTCTCTGTTTTTAAAGACAAGTCGCCTATTGAAACACTACGAATTCCAGTTGTAATTGCTTGACCAGATTGAGCTCCTAAGCAAACATTATTTGTTCCGTTTGTTGAAACTTCAACTCCATTTACATTAACAATATTACCTGCTGTTGGATTTATTATATCTACGTTTATTGTACTCATGGTTATTTATTTTTTAATTGTTTAACTTCTTTTGATAATTCTTGTATTGCTTTAACTAAGATTGGTATAAGTTTACCATAACTAGCCTCTAATTTCTCAGGATTTTCTTCATAAACTAATTTAAGTACATCAGATAATTCTGCATCTTCTTGAGATTTCTTTAAGTCTTGTGCTATGAATCCAAAATCTTTAACATCATGTCTGCCCTCTTCATTTCTGTCATCCCATATAAATTCTACAGGCTTAAGAGTATTTACAAAATCAAGTCCTGCAGATAACTCAGTAATTTCTTTTTTATCCCTGGCATCTGAAAGAGATGTTATAGATGTAACTGCACATCTTAAAACATTATTAGAGCTATTGCCCAGGGTAATTGAGTTAGCAGTGCTAGTACTTGCTTTCGTAGCATTTCTCCCTATTAATATATTATTAGAACCAGTTTGGGCAGATGTGTAAGGAGGAGCAATATCATAAGCCCCAATAATTATATTACCATCCCCTCCAGCATAATTCCAACATGCATTAGTGCCTAACAAAATATTATGATTACCCGCAGTTGGTGTTCCGCCACCACTTGTTCTTGTTCCTAAAGTTGTGTTATTAATACCACCAGAAAATTGAGAGCCGCTGGCATATCCAATAAAAGTATTATGATCACCAGAAAGAAGTTGCTCTCCTGCTCCTAAACCTAATCCAGAATTACCAGTTGTAGATGGAGTTAATTGAAAAAATGCAGCTGCCCCAACAGCAGTATTACCATACGATGCCCCTCCGCTCATAGCTGAAAGTGCACCTCTTCCAATTGCAGTATCATTTATACCATCTCCTAACTTATAAGCATCGTGTCCAACAGCAGTATTAGCTTGCCCAATGGTTGATGATTCCATTGCATTTGTACCAACCGCTGTATTTAATGTACCCATTGTAGGATTGATTCCACCAACAATTGATTGTCCTGCATTTAAACCTATAATGGTGTTATTAACAAGGGGGTTTACAATTTCAATTCCATTTACTGTGACCATATTTCCGGTCATTGGATTTATTATATTTGTATCTATGTCTAAAACTATTAATCCTGCTGGCATATTATTTATTTTTTAATTGTTTAACTTCTGCTGATAATTCTTGTATAGCCTTAACCAACACTGGAATCAATCTTCCATAAGAAGCTTCTAGTTTTTCAGGGTTTTCACTATACACAAGTCCTAAATGCTCATTATCTAATTCTTTTAAATCTTGAGCAATAAATCCTAAATCCTTAACTCCTTTTTTAACTCCGTCTCTTGTGTCCCATTCAAATGTAACAGGTTTTAAAGATTTAACAAGTTCTAATCCATAAGTAGATTCTTCAATATTTGTTTTATCTCTTGCATCTGATAATGACGTAATAGATGTAACTGCACATCTAAGAACTGTATTAGAACCATTACCTAATGTGATTGAATTTGAAGTAGTTGGAGTTGCTGCCTGAGAATCGTGACCTATAGCAATATTATTACTTCCTGTAGTAAGTAAGTTGGCTGACTGAGCACCCAAACAAGTATTAGTGCCTCCTGTTGTAATTGAAAATCCTGCCGCAATACCTAATCCTGTATTTGAATTACTTGTAGTGATTTGATTTAAAGCTGTAGTTCCAATAGCTGTATTTCCACTACCTGTAGTTAATCCACTTTGACCTATTAATGAACCATAACCAATAGAAGTATTATTAACACCTGTAGTATTATGTACAGAAGAGTTATTACCAACAGCTGTATTATTAACAGCAGTTGTATTTGACCTTAAAGCTAATGCTCCAATAGCTGTATTTGAATTACCTGTATTAGCAATCATTGCCTCTTCACCAACAATTGTACATGCATTTCCAATTGAAGTTTGAGAAACACCTGCCCAAAGAATTAAAGGTCTATTTGGTTCTTTTTTTGCAACAATTCCATTTACGGTTACTGTAGTTCCACTTTGTGGGTCTACTATATCAACATTAATAGTACTCATGGTATTATTGTTAAGGTTGTTCCTACTGGAATGGTTAATGTTTTCCCTACACACATTGCTAAGGGTGATTTATATGTTAAGTTTGAGT
>Ga0209107_10001792_pt1 | contig 12010 bp, 11 predicted proteins | sample LakErihyJuly2011_2_FD_187460 | JGI IMG/M metagenome (GOLD analysis project Ga0209107, IMG submission 187460) | Freshwater microbial communities from dead zone in Lake Erie, Canada - CCB hypolimnion July 2011 (SPAdes) (version 2) | ecosystem: Environmental > Aquatic > Freshwater > Lentic >... | reverse complement strand
TATATTATTATTCATTACATAAGGGAGATAACTTATAATATTATAAAAAACAAATTTCTATAACTTATAATATTATTAAAAAAAATATTCTAGTTGAAATCTGATATTCGAGTTTAAAAGAAATTTTATGTCATCAAATATAAGTCAGCAAAATATAGCCATTAAAAGCTAGAATGTTCTTTGTGGAATTTAAAATAAATTTATCAATGCTTACATATTTATTAAAAATGAAAAGTTTTAAGCTATCATAGAAGATATACCCGACAACAAAAATTAAATTGAATAATATTTTATAAATGAAAATCCATAAATATAAGATTTTGGTGCCAAGTATATTTTACCTGGTATTATCGATGCCAACTGCTCTCTTTTCTTTGTAAATGACGATGATGATAAAATAAAATAACTAACATATTCAGCCATATCATAAGGAGTGACATCTATAATTGATTAAGAAAGAGTGCTATTTTCAAGTATCCAAATCGATCTATAAACTAAATAAAAGGTCATATAAGATAATGCTTTGTGCGATGTCGGTTATATTCTTCAAATTAATAGTAAAAATTACCCGAAAATCAAAGATTACTCAAACCAAATACTCGGTGCAAGAATACAGTTGAATTGTCAAGGCATATACGACAAAGATGTAATTTAAACTAATGAGGAATTATATGATTGCATTTAATTTTTAATTGAAGAATGTTCTCAACTTAGTATTTTCATTTAACCATCTAAATCCCTAGATAAAGATCTAGCGGTTACTAGCCCTTTTCGATGCCAAATTCCTGAAAATAGGATAAAATAGACAAATAAATAAATTTTCTTTGATTTCCCTCGAGCTGATGGTATATAGGGAGATATAATGTAAATTCCTATAAATTCTTTAACACTAGCGGAGGGTGAAATTAAATATATGAAATAATTTTTAAAACTATCATAAGAAGTTATAGAAAATCATATCCAATGGATATCAATGTCAGAGGAATTAAGCTACAACAAAGAAGATTAAGATGAATCAGATGAATTAGATTCTATATTAATTTTGCATAAAAAACTCAACTAAGATTACCCAGAAGAAGAATTTAACATATAATTTACCATTGACATTAAAAAAAAAGATGAAATTTTGCCACAATAAAAAATATAAGAAGAATAAAAAGTTAAATAAGTTAGATCTTTAAATATTATAAAAATTGACAATGATACTGATAGCCCATAGGAGTCAGATAATAAACCCAAAAATGTAGTAAATGATTTAGATTCCCCCTAAAAATAAATATCTGAGACTCCAATATCTATCTCTCATGGGAAAAACAAGAAAAGACTTTCAATATAAGTCGCGAATAAATTATGGGAATTTCCTCAAAAAACATTAAATTTACATTCTAAATCAAAATCAAAATAAAAATATATCAATTATATAACCTTTAGACCACCTTTTTGGGAGCACACTGGGATAAATTTTGTTTAAGAGGCACTTATAAAATTAAATAAAAAATTTCCATAAATAATCTCTCATATTATTTTCTAAAATGTTGCCAATTGTAATTCAATTATTAAATTATTTAAATTGAAACAAATTTTATAATAAATAAAAATATCAGTAGAAGTATCCACTCCTTATTTCTATTACTACAATACAAATGATTTGGTTATTGATAACTAAAGATTTAAAAGCGAACCAGCCTTATAAAGTTTCAATAATACATAGCTGTTATTTAGTGCTCTTTTTAATTCATCAATGATTGACCTTATTGGATCATACAATATTCCTGTACATAAATAATACAAGTAACTCTGTGAGCCATAAAATTATGAAAGTTTGAGTCGATCTGTAAGTGGCTTCCTTTCGATTGGAAGTAGTCTTATAGCATTATGGACAATTTATTGGATTAATATATAAAATAAGATCTTAGAGTTAAGTAAAATATATTCTACCGACAAAATATAAGAATTAAGAAAAGATTATATTGAGTAAGGGCTTATCAAACTATCAGAAAAATTGTCAGGTAAAGCAGCTTAAGTTCTAAAAATTGATAATTAAAAAGGTTATATAAAGTAGGGTTTAGATGCAGATTTTTTTGTTGTTGATCCAATCACATATGGCATATATTAATCTGGCTTTGAAGAAGAAGGAGACTTTTATATTAGTACAATGCACATTTTTTAGAATCAAAAAATTTATGGAAAAGTAATTTAAACTTTTATTAGAGGGTATAATGTGTTTGATTCAAATAAATTAAAAATAAATTAAATCAATAACAAATACTTTAAAGCGAAAAATATCACAAGACAATGATTTGAAGATTTAATTGATTAAAAAAATAATAATTTTAATAAAATATTATATTTTTTTATAATAAATAAAAATTAATAATCATTTTTAAAATTAATAAATATGACAGCTAATTGGCATTTTATAATAAAAAATAAGGCTTAATTTTTAATCCCAACTTTTTTATAATAAAGTTTATTTTTTCCCAACTTTTTTATTATAAATTTTTTTATTTTTCTTTCAATTTGATTTTTTTTAATTAAATAAAAAATATTTTTATTTGATAATTATAAATAAATTTTATTTATTATTTAAATTTCTTAAAAAAAAAAAAAATTATAAAATAAAATATATAAATTAATTTATATAAAAAATTCATAAAAAATTAAAATTTTCACAATTAATTCTAATCATTAAAATTATTTTAATCATTTTTATCTTCTTCTGTATTATAATTACAAGTACTTCTATAAGATTACATTATAGGTGAATTAAGTTATATTCTGGCAGGTAATGAGATGAAATTTATGCTCGGAATTTGATATTCTTATTGATATTCTTATTATCCTAAAAACATAATTATTTAATATTTACTTAATAAATCCCCATGAAATTATCTATTTTATCTGCGAGACTCTATAATAGTTGGTTGTTTTTCTTCTTTATCAAAATAAAAATTATTATTGATTATAAAATTGTTTTAAATGTTAAAATTTATTATATTCCCCTAAAATCTTCCTTATTATTCATGATCATAGTCAATATTACGTTGTTGAAGATTCGTTTCCGTTAATAATTAATCATGGGATTCCTAAGTAAAAAGATTTATGTTTCTTTCTTGCTCATTTTAAAGTATTTTTTTATGTTATTTTCTCGGACTCCTCCCTGTATTCAAACTCGAGCTCCTTTATGAATAATTTAATGATTTATCAGGAGTATGCTAACGCGATTGAGTTCTGGATTTTATATCTTGTACATAATCAATTGAATATATGTTATTGTCAGGAATCTTGTAAAAATTTTTTTACAACGTAATTTTTTTTTTATTATCATATGCATCATCATCTTTTTACCTCAATACTATATAAACTTTTTTTTTTATTTTTACAGTAGTATTAGGGTCTTTTTTATTGGGCTCCAAGACTTCTTCCATGTTATCTGAATCACTCTCAGTCGATGAAAATTAGTAATCGGGCGTATCATGGCCTTTATCAGTCTATTCATTTTGCATCGTTTATTTTTCAACTTATATGTAGGTAAAATTGAGCCAAGTCTTGATGCACATATTTACAAATAGTAAGCGAACCATTGGATTACTTGGAAGATTATTGTTTTTGCGTTTAAATAAAATGTTTTGCTTTATTTTTAATGAATAAAATTACTTATTTTTTGATTCTATTTAACTATCTCTTAGTAAATTATTATTCATCATTAATTATCTCCAAAGCTTATTCTTTTACATTCTCCTTTGCAGGATCAATTCTGTCGATATTTTCTTGCATATGATTCTTCAATAAGTAATACATCAGCTCGTTATAATATACAAATCCATCATTGTCTGGGTATATATTCATGTACATAAGCGATTTAGCTGCTTATCTTTTAAGCTTACATTTATTTAATAAAATTATAGAGTTTTATTATGCTTGATCTATTTCTTTTCTTTCCTTGCACTAATCAATAAATTTCTTTAATTCAGTATTCCCATCTAATCCTAATGGCTGTTTCAATTCATAGAAAAAATCGACTAGTTACTTCTCATGCAGTTTAATTCCACTCTATTCTCTGGTGTACTTAACCCAAAGGGTCTTGAAATCTTGTTACAATTCTTAAAATTTAGTGAGAAGATTATCTTCATTTATAAAATTTTCCTCAAATTATTGGAGAATAATAAGGATAAAAAGGTTAATCATAATGATCTACACAAGCACAACAAAAAATATGAAATACCAAACTGTATAAGGACTCACTTGCTTTCGAGTATCAAACATGACTATATACCAATTTTCTCCTGTCGAACATTGAAAAAGAAGTATAAAAGCGCTGTGGAAATTTTTAAAATTGTCTTCAGAGCTAATCATATTTCCATTTTCAATAGATCCGAATAAAAAAACCGCAAGAATTGAAAATATAAAAAAGACTAAGAATAGAAGAGCCGCAACATTCATCAAAGAGGGTAGGGCATATAGAGAAACTTGTATGAGTTTTTAAAGTCCTTGAAATTGTTTAACTAATCTTAATAATCGGGATACTCTCAGAACTCTAAAAATACGTCCTAACTATGGTCCAAACTTAAGGAACTAAATTGTGTTGGAACCCATCACCTCTAGAACTATATCAATGATGCTAGTCAATACTACAAAAAAATCAAATTGATTCCATCCACTATACAAATAGCCTTCAAATCCATAGCCAAATAATTTTAACGCACATTCTGCAATAAAAACAATAGTGAAGACCATATTAACTTATTTTATCATATAATCATACTCTGTCGTTGAAGTTTCGTACGCCATCGCCATTGTTATTATATTTAAAATAATACATATCATAACTACTGTATCCAGGAAAGGTCCTTCACAGAAGTACCATATTTTTTGCCTAAGATAATTTTCAGGAGGTTTTATGGAGGCGTAATCTGGCTTTGAACTTACTATTAATTTTTAGACCTCTATCCATTATGATTGCTACTCTGTTAGAAATTTACTTTTTGCTGCTTTTTCTGACAAATGATAGTTTAACTGGACCACACCGATAAATAAATTGATCAAAAACATTGCTCCTATGAATATGAATACAAGAAAATACAACATGAATAGTCTGTTACTATCCTTTTCAGGTCCTTAATTCTCGCCATCTGGAGAGATTTTATCAGCATCAACGAAATAAAATAGATAATCAGGCCATCCTTCCTGTGTTGAGAGAATAAAAAGAGTAATTATTGCATTAAAGATATTATCAAAGTTCATATCTCGATTTTCCCATATCCCTTACCTTTATCTGCACTCCCTCTAGCCAACTCCATAATAATTTTATGTGTCTGGCAAAAGACAGTAATGCACTTTATTTTTCATTAACGAAATTCCAAATATTCCAAACATAATCCATATAAGTATAACAACAATCAGGACATTTATTATTCCACTCACTGATTCTAAAAGAGCAGTTACGACTGTCTTCATATTCTTGTTATGAGAAATGAAACGAAGAGGACGGAGAGTTCTCAAGAGTCTAAAGATTTTAACAAAATTTAATTCAACTCCATCCAGCATTATATCTATTAAGGACGCGACTACTATGAAGCAATCGAGTATAGACCAACTTTCCCTTAGATATGATTTATCATTCATAACAAATCCAAATGCAATTGATTTCGTCACCATCTCGGCCGTAAAGAAATATGTAAAGAAAGTGTCTATAGCTGAGGAGATTACTATCAGATTATTCTGGGTTGGGTCATTATCATCTGTATAGGTATCTATAACCAGCTTCAACGAGGAAAATATTATGGCGGACAGAATCACAGTTTCGAATTGCTCATGTTTAACAATTCGATAAGCAAGTCTTCTAAATTAATTGTCTTAGGAAAAAATGAAAAAGGAATCCTTACATTGAATACCGTCAAAATACACAAATTTCTTTTTTTTCTTTTGTAATACTTCGATATTTTCATCTTATTCTTCATTTTCATCATTATTGGTGTTTGCAATCTCCTTTGAGTTGTCTATTTCCTTGCTGTTATCATTCTCTTTACTTATAATGTCTTCTTATGCAGCTACTTGCACCTTTTCCATAATATTATGTTTAGAATCTAAATTTGAAGATACACAATTTAAAGAAATTTATGATTTTTATGCGCCCATAAATGATGGTGAAATAGGTTAAATTGTATAGACTTATTCAACTTTAGTATTTTCAAGGATGAGATCTGGAGCTATTTCAATATCACCTTCCAACATTGAATTGTCTTGACTATCAAATCCATTTAATAGAATAGCTAAAAATAAATTTAGCAGGACATAATTGCCTATAAATATCCAGGATATGAGGTATAATAGTGTAAGTGCGTAATTTACATCAGTTCTAAGAGCCGAGGTCAATATATCATTCCAATTTTCCATAGTCATGACTTGAAAAACAGACATATATGCAGATAGAAAATCATCAAATGTCATTCTTGTAGGATTGTCAGGCAAAAACTTTCCTCCGAATATTTGCATTCCAAGTAAAGCATAAATATAATTAAATAAAATTAGTAGCAGAAAAATATACATGAACTCCTCAATGGTACTAATAATCACTTGCGTTATAACCCTCATGTATTCTAATTATCTCACTAACCTTGTCACTCTTAAAACTCTAAATGTTCTAAAGATTCTAACAGACCTGAATGCGGATATCGCTGATCCTCCACCTCCGAAGATGAATAGTTCGATTAAACTTAGTGATACAATGATAGCGTCAAAGGTGTTCATTGCGTCTTTCAAATATTCAGCTACCCCAATTCCAAACATCTTTAAAAACATGTCGATTGTAAATACATATGTAAATCCTAGATTCCACTAAGATACAATCTTATTCCCATTACTATCTAGAAGTCCGTCCATAGCCAACACAATTGTGTTACCTAGGACCGATAACATAATAAAATAGTCGAACCACTTTCCGAGGGCAAAATCTCTGACCAATCTCCGAAAAGCTTGAAAAAGTCCTTCAAATCCTCCTTCCCATATGTCTGTTTGTAAAGGAGACCAATTATATCCATCTAATACCCGTGAGAAGTGGATAAGACTTTTCCAGTCAAATAGGAAGTATTGCGGGTTGATTTGCTGCATCACATCCTCTCCACTCCAAGGGATCTTAACGTGAGTTATGTTATATTCGTCTTCTTCAACACTTATTTCTCTTTGTACTCTCCACTGGTACTCTGCCGATATGATCTTTGGCACCTCATCCTCGTCTGTTACATCGGAATCGTTCTCATACACAACTTCATTTTTTTTTGGCTTATTCTTTGCCTCTTATTCAATAGAATTTAGGATGTTATTTTGGAGATCATCTATTATTTTAAGTTCGGTCGGCTTTGGAGGGTCCTTGTGTTTCATCTTCTTCTTGTAATCCAATTCACCCATTAAAAAGAAACTTTGAGAAAAAAAGGCGGTACGCACTGTAGAAAGTTCTGAAGGAAATCTCTCATTGGCAACTTTAAGTTCCATTTAGGCTTTCTTTCTTCTTCCTTTTCCTTTTATCTTGGATTTAGAATCTTAGAACTGATAATTATTTTTAGGTAGAAAATAACTTTATTACAGAATATTACTGTACTTCTAGGTAAGCATTAATCTTGTACTTTTGTTGTAAAATCCTAAGGTTTCAGAATCATCTGCATTTAAATTTATGTCATTATCAATATCGAAAATAGTCTTGAATCTTTAGAAATATTTAGTATGGGGTTTTTTGTATTCTTGACTCACAAATGAAATATAACTTTTACTTTCTTTTATTTTTAGTTACTAATATTTTTACTCGGCAATTTTTGATTAAATCTTTTTTTTTGCTTTTCTTTCTTTGAATTAATAATGGATCTTAAAGACTTTGCTGATCAATTTAGAATGTGCTTACTCTACTATTTACAAAGCTGCCTTCTCTTATAAACTAGGTAGTACATCATTTATGCTCTCAAAGGGCATTTCACCTTAATCATTGTTAATTTTATAACTATCTAGTGCGAAGTTTACCTTAGCTATCATGAATTTAGGGTCATACATGGCTTTGTAGATTTCTTTTTAATCAGTTTCGTTTACTGGTCCATTTATTATTTATAAAATGTTCGAATTGTCACTTCTTAAAATCTTATCATCTTTTTATAAATTATTAATAACTCTGTTTAATTTTCGATGTACAATTCTTTGTTTTTTCCTTGATTCTTTTTGAATCAAATTAGACATAAGTCCTAATCCCTTAAGAGGTTGTAACTTAGCAATACCTGAGCCATAATCATCCTTCTTAATTTCCTTAAGTTGATTGTTCATATCACTCGAGGAGTTTTAGTCACTTTCAGTATAATTTTGTTTATAACTTTTATGAGATTATTGAGATACACTCGCTGATATGCTGAGATCATTTATGTGTTCTTCAGTTTTCACATGCTTTAAATCCAATATATTAAGTTTATTTGTATTATAAGCAAATCTGTTTCTAAATCTAACTAATTTATTATTTTTATTCGTCATAAGTTTAACATCATGGATAAATTCATCCTCGATATCCATACCATCATCTGACAGACTTTTAAGAGAAATTTTTTCTGCTAGTTCTAAATTTTTATCCTGATCTCCTATTTTTTTTTGTTGAATATCATCATTAGGAGTCTTAAAATTTGTTCTACTAGTATGGCTTCCAATTTTAGTTTTGCTTTTTAAGGATATTTTTATCGGAGAGAAATTTCTCATAATTGTACATTTTACCTCTTAGACAGTTTTTAGAAAAGATAATTTTTGATTACTAGCGTTAGCACTTTCTATAGGTGAAATAGGTGTTATTTTTGTTTATTTTCTACTTTTAAAAAGACTTAAAGTATTTTATTTTTACACCAATGGGGCTTACTATAATTAATCACTAGAATCTTCATTTATAGTTGGAGAGATAAATGAAGATATTTAACAAATTTAATTTGGGGAGGTAAATGAAGATATTTAACAAATTTAATTTGATAAAGATTATTTATCTATTCTCAGGCTTTAGCCGAATGACATTTTAGCCTTTCTAAGATGCTCGAATCGTAAAGCCTTTGTTTATTATTTTTTGCTCATGGAGTTAAATTTCATATCAGCTGCTTATTATTATTTGTCCTCTTATTTTTGAATATTGATACCAGATGTTTTCTCTACTAATTTTACTACTGTATTTTTTTTTAAAAACTTTAATTTAGATATAACTTTAGGTTTGTACTTTTCTTTATTACTTTTATAAATACCCCATTCTATAAATTTTTTTATATCTAATGGTTTCTCTTCATCATCTTTTACTAATTTGGGAATTTAATTTTTTTGAGCTTCTGCCTCTTTTTAAGCCTCATCAAATTTAGTAGATATGATGGCTAATGTTAAATTCATAAGAAAAAACGCACCCAGAAAAATTATTAACACAAAAAAAATGAAACTATATGGCTTTTTTTTATAAATATAGAATTACACTAAAACATCCCATTACTTAATGCATTGTTATAGACCAGCCCTCCATTGTTACAGTCTAAAAAACTTATAAGAAAGCCCATCCTACTGTATCAAAGTTATTAAAATTATAATTAGGATTTTATGTCATTTTCCCACATATGAACACATTATCCTCATAGTTAAGTTATGTGCATTAATCAGATGATGCGCAAAACTTGGTTTAATGGTCGTTAGACAGGGTGACGTATGGTATACCTGTTTCCATATTAAAACATCTCCTTTTAAGGAATCCCATAAATAGTTGACATCCTCCTATTGCAAATATCATAAAAAAGAACAGTAACACTATCATACTATCAATAAGAAGTCGCATAGCGGAAAATAATGAAGTTAGTATGACTCTAAGCGCTTTTATACTTGATATGGTTCTGAGAGGCCTTAAAACCCTTAAAACTCTCAAGGAATTTAAGCTACTGCTATTTTCCCCTGATGAAAGTTTAGGAAGCCATGCAGTGGTCACAATTATAAAATCCAGTATATTCCATGGATCCTATAAATAAGTGTTTTTCCCAATTATAAATCCTAATCCAATAATTTTGGTAGCCATTTCTATTGTATACAAATACAAGAAAATCGAATCAACTAGTTCGCTTGTTGGCGTCGTGGTGTCATCCGTAGGATTGTCTAGAGCCAGTACGATAGAGTTCGCAACTATCACTATTAAAAAGACAGCTTCAAAAAACCAGCTTGTAATTATACACCTACAAATATAGGAAAATAATCTAAAAAAATTAAAATAAAAATAATTACATGAGTTAATATCTAATTTTTTTACGGACTCATAGTAAAGGGAACCGATCCTCATAGCTTTCGAGCCGTTCAAATAAATCCATTTCACAAACAGTAATGAAATACTATGGATTGATATCTTCACGCTCTATTTCATAATCATCATGAAATTCCATTTTATGCTATTCTTATATTTTCTCAGATTGTTTTTACAAATTCATTGGGTCGATTGCTTGCGCAATATTTTGTTATTCATCATATTCTTATACATCCTCTTATATTTCCTCGTATAAAACATCTCGAATGGCCTAGACCTATTACCTTTAGTAATCCTTTTTATTTTTACTTATTTTATTATACTTTTTTAATGATTTAATTTGCTGTTGTCTTGAGAAATAGTAATTCTTCATCTTTATATTATAATCTTTTATTCTTCTCTGGACTTTGCTAACGAGAATTAAGATTAGATTCTTTATACAAATTTTCAAATGCATCTATTTCGATAACTTGCTGACCAATTTCTTCATACCAATTTGCTGGGCATTCATCTCTACTATTGTGAGTGTTTCCAGACCTTTTAAATTCAAAATCTTTTTTTAATTAATAATTACATTTCTTCGCTTTTTTCTTTTTAAAACTTTTTTCTTTTTAAAACTAACAATATGATTGTATTTTATACAATAAATATAATTTACTTACGGTTAATTTTAAGAATTTGAAAATAAAGAAAATTAAAAAAAATTATTAATCATAATTTAGACTAAAATGCCCCACGTCTTCCTACTTTATTTTTAGAGAATTATGTTGCCCCGTATTATGTTTCACCCATCAATATAGGATTTAATCCGATTCTAAATTCATTCATGATATCTCTCTCATAATTTGGAAAAACACTATCCATCAAACTCTCCCTATCGCTTTTCATACAAACTTCTGGATGGCATATAATAGAATTTGCCAAATTTATTGCTTCATTTAATACATCTTATTTATCTACTAATCTATTTACCAGACCCCAGTTATATGCCTCATCTCCTTTTACTGGTCGCCCTGTCAAAATCATATCTCGCGCTCTGTTAAGACCAACAACCTTAGCAAGTCTAAGAGTTCCTCCGTCTATTAAAGGAACTCCAAATCTCCTGCAAAAAACTCCAAATACTGCCTCTTTATGACTAACTATTAAATCACACCAAAGTGCGAGTTCTAATCCGCCAGCAACTGCAAAATCTCTTACAGCACCTATTACTGGCTTGGAGAGTTTCAAACGACTTATTCCCATAGGAGCGGTTGCTTTAAAATTTTTCCAATCTTCCAGTTTATCTTTTAATCTATCTTAATTAACATTTGTAAGAAATTAAAGATCATAACCAGCACAAAAAGGCGAATTTCCATGACCAGTTAATATAGCAATTTTTTAATTTGGATTTTAATCAAATTAAGTAAAAATTTCATAAAGTTCTTCTGCGGTTTATGGATTTACAGCATTTCTTTGGTTTGGTCTATTTATTTTAACTATCAATATTTATCCATTTTCTTTATATTCTAGCATCAAATTAGGATACTTTAGTGCGTCTCTTATCTTTTTTGTAGTCATGTATTTTATAATCAATACTTAAAATTTTATAAAATAATTATGAGAAAATTAAAAATCTATTATAAATTTTGGAATTTAATATTTATTTATAAATTTTTATAAAAATTAATTTTTATTTATAAATAAATTTGATAAATATTTGTAAAAAATTAATTAATTTCTCTCATTTTTAATTAATTT
>Ga0209107_10001791_pt1 | contig 12021 bp, 15 predicted proteins | sample LakErihyJuly2011_2_FD_187460 | JGI IMG/M metagenome (GOLD analysis project Ga0209107, IMG submission 187460) | Freshwater microbial communities from dead zone in Lake Erie, Canada - CCB hypolimnion July 2011 (SPAdes) (version 2) | ecosystem: Environmental > Aquatic > Freshwater > Lentic >... | reverse complement strand
CTCTAGCGATGCTCCATGGGTCACCATCGTTTGGGATGACCCAGTTAATTTAATGACATATGTGACTTACGTTTTGATGGAACTTTTTGGTTATCCCAAAGCCAAGGCGCAAGAGTTAATGATGAAAGTGCATACTGAAGGTAAGGCAGTTGTTTCTACGGGCAGCCGCGAAGAGATGGAGCACGATGTTGCGCGCCTTCACGAATATGGGCTTTGGGCAACGCTGCAACGAGGTGATCAAGGGATATGAAATCCGAAGGATTTAAGCGCCACGGTAGTAATTCATACGTTGCAGAATTCGCCGAAAATGAACGCGAAATATTAATTAATTTAACCGAGCAGATAATCGAATTACTAGCAGAGCGCATAGATCATGGACACGAAGATCCACTCGCGGCAATGGTCGGTATCACATCACATGATTCACCACCAGAAGATGAAGTACTGCATCGCTTGCTACCGAATGCTTATCAAGACGAAGTTGATTCTGCAGAATTTAGGCGTTATACGGAATCAACTCTGCGTAGTAAGAAACAGGCACACGCCATGGCGATGCGGATGTATTTAAAGAGCGCTGAAGATGGCACTGTTGATTTAGAACACGATGGCGCCAATGCTTGGCTCGGTGCGATTAACGATATGCGCCTGGCTTTAGGTGTTCGCTTAAATGTGCAAGAGCGAACTCAAGACGAGTTAGAGCTATTAGCCCCCGATGATCCAATGCGTGGGGTTTATGTAGTTTATGGATGGCTTGGTTGGCTACAAGAAGGGCTGATTGAAGCCTTAATGGATGAAAGCTAGTTAAATGAAAGTTAAGATAGAACCCTCATGTCACTAACTATTTCACGTGCATTTGTTGATGCAATCGTTGCGCAATCTCGCGCTGAGTATCCAGACGAATGTTGTGGTGCAATTCTTGGACCGGTTGGTTCAGGAGCCCCAACACGTTTGCTTCCGATGATCAATGCTGCGCATTCGCCAACTTTCTATGAATTTGACCCCAAAGATCTACTCGCCCTTTATCGTGAAGTTGATGACAACGATGAAGAGATTGTGGTGATCTACCACTCGCATACCGAAACCGAGGCGTACCCATCACGCACAGATATCGCCTATGCGGGCGAGCCTGGCGCACATTATGTTCTGGTCTCTAGTCGCAAAGAGATTGCACCTGCGATTGAATTCCGTTCGTATCGCATAATCGATGGCGTAGTAACTGAAGAAGAAGTTTCAATTACCGAATAATCCACTTCTTCGCCATAATAACGACATGAGCATTGAAGTACGTATTCCGACAATTCTGCGTCCATTTACTAAAGATCAAAAGGCCGTTGTAGCAGCAGGTGCCACACTTACTGCGCTAATCACAGATCTAGATCAACAGTATCCAGGTATCGGAGATCGCCTTTTAGAAAATGGAGCGCTGCGTCGTTTTATAAATATCTATATCAATGACGAAGATGTGCGTTTTCTAGGAAGCTTAGAAGCCCCAATTAAAGATGGTGATTCAGTAACAATTCTTCCTGCAGTAGCTGGCGGATAATTTTGGCGCGCCATGACTCTCTGGATGCATCGGTTGGTAACACACCTCTAATCGGTTTACCCAGACTATCTCCAGCGCCAAATGTTCGTCTCTGGGCCAAGCTAGAGGATCGAAACCCAACTGGTTCAATTAAAGATCGCACTGCAATCTTTATGATTAATGCTGCCGAAAAGAGCGGCCTACTAAAACCGGGTGCCACAATTTTAGAACCAACTAGCGGTAATACCGGAATTTCACTTGCGATGGCTGCCAAAGTTCGCGGCTACAAATTAATTTGCGTGATGCCCGAGAACACAAGTCCAGAAAGGCGCCAACTTCTTGAGATGTGGGGCGCAAAGATAATTTCTTCACCTGCCGCAGGTGGATCAAATGAAGCGGTGCGGGTTGCTAAAGAATTAGCGGCGCAAAATCCTGAGTGGGTATTTCTCTACCAATATGGAAATCCGGCAAACACGCAAGCGCACTATGAAGGCACGGGGCCAGAAATATTTAAAGATTTACCAACCGTTACACACTTTGTAGCAGGACTTGGCACAACTGGAACTCTGATGGGCGCGGGAAAATACTTGCGCGAGAAGAACCCTGATGTACAAATAATTGCTGCAGAACCGCGTTATGGCGAAGTTGTTTACGGACTGCGTAATATCGATGAAGGCTTTGTTCCCGAACTCTATGATGCATCGATTTTAACTCGGCGTTTCTCAGTTGGCGCAGAAGATTCAGTAAAGCGGGTCCGTCAGTTACTAGAGACTGAAGGAATATTTTCTGGCATATCTACTGGGGCAATTTTGCACGCTGCAATCGCTATTGCCAATGAAGCGGTGCGTGATGGGCGCGATGCCGATATCGCATTTATTGTCTGCGATGCTGGTTGGAAGTATTTATCAACGGGAATTTATGGCTCCGAGATCGATGCGGCAACAGAAGGCTTAGACGGCACGCTCTGGGCTTAACTTTTTTAAGGGTACTCTTGCCCATATGAGTGATGCACCAATCGGAATTTTCGATTCAGGAGTTGGCGGTTTAACCGTAGCTCGTGCAATTCTCGATCAATTACCTAATGAGTCAACACTTTATATCGGCGACACCGCACGCGGCCCTTATGGTCCAAGACCGCTAGCCGAAGTTCGCACCTTCGCACTTGAGACTTTAGATTATTTAGTCGATCAAGGTGTAAAGGCGTTGGTGATTGCTTGCAATACCGCCAGCGCTGCCATGTTGCGTGATGCGCGCGAGCGTTATTCCGTTCCAGTTATCGAAGTTATTCAGCCTGCAGTTCGGCGCGCAGTTGCTGCTTCGCGCACCGGGCGCATCGGTGTAATCGGTACACGAGCAACAGTTGATTCCAAGGCATACCTGGATGCGTTCGCCGCCGCCCCACAGTTGCAAATAACTTCAATTGCTTGCCCGCTATTTGTGGAATTTGTGGAACGTGGTGAAACTTCTGGCGAGGCGATTACAAAAGTGGCCCGTGAATACCTAAAGCCAGTGATGGAAGCCGATGTTGATACTTTAGTTCTTGGCTGCACTCACTATCCGTTATTGACTGGTGTTATCTCTTATGTAATGGGAAATAACGTTTCATTAGTATCGAGTGCTGAAGAAACTGCAAAAGATCTCTATCGCACGTTGGTAGAGAATTCTCTACTGCGCGCTCCATCAGGTACTCCCGCCAGTCATAAGTTCTTGGCTACCGGTGATTCAGCAGCATTTGAGGTACTGGCAAGACGATTCTTGGGACCTGAAGTGGGTTCTGTACAACGCATATCACAACTAAATTAACAAACGTCAATTAACCGGATTGGAAGTAAATGGCACGCATCGATGGAAGAAATGAAAACCAACTTCGCGAAATTAAAATCACTCGCAAATGGCTTGATCATGCTGAAGGTTCTGTCTTAGTTGAATTCGGCAAGACTCGCGTTCTGTGCGTTGCTTCATTTACACCCGGTGTACCACGTTGGTTAAAAGATTCTGGAAAAGGTTGGGTTACATCTGAATATGCGATGTTGCCTCGCGCTACACATACTCGCTCAGATCGCGAAAGCGTAAAAGGAAAGCTAGGCGGGCGCACCCAAGAGATTTCACGTTTGGTCGGCCGCTCCCTGCGCGCAATTGTTGATATGAAAGAACTTGGCGAAAATACTATTGTGATTGACTGCGATGTTTTACAAGCAGATGGTGGCACGCGTACCGCTGCGATTACTGGTGCCTATGTGGCACTTGCCGATGCAATTGCTTGGGCTAAAGCACAAGGGCATATCAAGGAAAACTCAAAACCACTTAGCGATTCTGTTGCAGCCGTTTCAGTTGGAATCATTGGTGGGGTGCCCATGTTAGATCTCTGCTACGAAGAAGATGTGCGTGCCGATACAGATATGAATGTGGTTTGCAGCGGTGATGGACGTTTCATTGAAGTTCAAGGAACTGCCGAGGGCGTTCCATTCGATCGCAATTTACTTAATTCGTTACTTGATTTAGCGGTTGCAGGCTGTGTAGAACTAGGTGATATTCAGAAGGCCGCACTTTCTAAGTGAGTCCACATCGATTACTTCTTGCCACTCGCAATAAAGGCAAGATAGAAGAGTTCCGACGTATTTTGGAAGAGATTGCTGCAGGGCAAATTGAATTAGTAGGCCTTGATCAATTTCCGAATCTTCATGATGTTGATGAAACCGGATCTACATTTAAAGAGAACGCACTGTTAAAAGCACGCCAAATGTGTGCGGCAACCGGAATTGCAGCGATTGCAGATGACAGTGGACTTTGCGTGGATTTTCTAAAGGGTGAACCTGGGATTTATTCGGCGCGTTGGGCTGGAGTTCATGGAGATGATGCGGCAAATACTCTTAAAGTTTTGAATTCCTTAGCCGATGTACCGGATGAAAAACGGGGTGCACATTTCACATGTGTGGCAGCTTTGGCCCTACCCGATGGACGCACCCACACCGAAGAGGCGCACTTTGACGGGTGGATTCTGCGGGAACCAGTTGGGGAACATGGATTTGGCTATGACCCAATATTTCGCCCTGATGGTTACGAGATTTCTAGCGCACAAATGGACGCTTCGGCCAAGGATGCGATCAGCCATCGCGGGAAATCACTCCGCGCTATCGCACCGCATGTCATCAATTTGCTCAACTCCCTAGGCTAAACTTTCCCCATACGAGATCGCTTAGCCCAAAAAGGAGTTTCATTGTGGCCGTTAAGAAAAAAACTTCAGTAAAGAAAGTTGCTAAGAAAGCGCCAGCTCGCAAGAAGGCGGCAGCTAAAAAAGTTGTTAAGAAAACTGCCAAGAGAGCGGTAAAGAAAGCTCCTGCCAAGAAAAAAGCGGCTGCTAAAAAAGTTGTTAAGAAATCTGCCAAGAAGGTCGTAAAGAAGTCAGCGGCCAAGAAGGTTGCTAAGAAAGCGCCAGCTCGCAAGAAATCTGCTGCCAAGAAGGCAACCTCTGCAAGCAAGTTTGTTGTTCCTCCAGTTCCAGTCGGTGGCGTAAGCAGTGCATCTCGAGCAAATATCACATCGATGCCAACTCCAGCGAAGAGCACTGCTGCAGCTAAGCCAAGTGCTGCTCCTAAGCAAGGAACATCACCACGTGTTTTGATTGCAGCGATCATCGGTATCGCACTGCTTGTAATTGTTGTAATCACTCGCCCAGCATCCGATTCAGATGACACTGTTGCACCAGCAATTCCAGCAGCAAGTGAATCAGCGGCACCAGAAGCAACTGAAGAGCCAACTCCTACAACAACTGATGAAGCGGTTACTGCGGTTGAAGCACCAACTCGCTTTATCGGAAACTGGAAAGATTCTGCTAAGTCAGTGATGGTTATTACTTGGAAAGCTCCAACAGCGACAGCGGGATTAACTGGCTACAAGTTTGAAATTCGCTCAGGAATGGGCGAATGGCAAGAGTCAGGAATATTGCCAGCCGATCAACTTTCAATTGAATTCACAAAGGGTTCAACTGATGGATCAACATCGTTCCGTGTCTCATCTGTTTACTCAGATGGACAGAGCGCATCTGCTAAAGCATTTGGATTTAGTGGTCAATTCGAATAAGCAAATTGATAAATAAAGCCCCCGCCAAATTGGCAGGGGCTTTATTTATTTCAAGTTCAGATTAAGGCAAGAATTCTTCTATTGCAGCCACGTAGGCACGAACGCCTGCCGGCACTAAGTGAATTCCATCCGGCGCGAAATATTCAGGGTGGCCCATAGAGATCTGATCCCAGCGAATCACATAAGTATTCTGATAATTGCTGGCAACCTCATCGATTAACGCATTGTTGGTTTCTTTCCATGGTCTTGGAACAGCTGTATTTACTACGATTCGGATAGGAGATGTTTTTAAAGCCTCGAAAATTGCGACCACTTGTTCGCGCTTTAGCGCATTGTTATTACCTAAGTTAAAGACAATCGGTGATTCGATAACCGCACTGGAATCGTTCTGCATTACCTCAAGTAATTCCGGAGCTTGCCGGCCAACTCGAGCATTTATGAGAGCAATTGGATTACGTAGCTCAATCTCATGGCGAATTCCCAGAATTACTGAATCACCGGTAACCCAGATTCCAGTCTTTCCTATAGAGGAAATTTCGGTCTTTACTGGTCGGCTGGCTTCTTCAATTGCCAATTTAACCGCACGATTCTTCTCGGAGGTATCAATTAATGCGTATGCACTTACGAGAGAAGACAACAAAATTGTTGTAGAGATTGAAATGGTAACGAGTACCTTCTGGCGTTTTCTAACTTCGGGAGTTCTATATCTCATACCCTTAAACCAATATGCAACTGCGCCACTGCGAATTGGTAGCTCTACTAATCGTAAGGAAATATCGGCAAGTGCTAGAACCACCAATATACGTAAAGTAAATAGGGCCCAATCTTCACCATCTAAATCCACTTGTGGCCGTGAAACTTGGAAAATTACCCAGTGCCATAGATAAATGGCATATGAGCGTTCACCAATCCAGAGCAGTGCCTTATTTCGCAACAGCGGTGCAAATCGTGATGCTGGGTGAACGATAGAAATTAAAATAGCTGTTCCAAATATTCCAGCCAGTGGAAACGCTATTTTATAAAGGGTTGGCTCAGTCTCATCAATTAGTAGGAAAGTTGCCAATATTCCGATAAATCCAAATACACCGATACCATCAATGAAGTCTTGTGCGCGACGAGTTACCTGTAAATTAAAGTTCTGGGGAATCCAACTAACAGCTAGTGCTGCACCAAGAAAAAGTCCGATGCTGTGCGTGTCTGTACCAAAGTAAACATGGCTCACCTTTGAAGAGTTTGCGGCATCGAGTTGGAACGAGACAAACATCAAAGCAATTCCGGAAGTAGTCGCAATGATTAGGGCTGCTGCTGGAATCAACTTTTTGCCCAAGTACTTTAAAACGAGAATAAGAATTAAGGGCCAAAGTAGATAGAACTGCGCCTCCACAGCAAGTGACCAAGTGTGTTGAAGCAATGGAGGTCGGCCGCTAGCCTCGAAATAATCCTGTTGGTTAAATACCAGCCACCAGTTCATCGCACCAGTGAGGCTAAACGGGGCATCTGTTAAGAATTTCTTAGTCGTATCTGGCGCCCATAGCCCAATAAAAATTGAGGTAGTTATGATCATAAAAACTAAAGGTGGGAATAATCTGCGAACTCGTGCAAAGTAGAAATCTCGCAGATCTAAGCCACCGCGCTGCTGAATTGAATCCAATAGAAGTCGAGTGATCACATAACCTGAAATTACGAAGAAGAGATCAACTCCGAGAAAGCCACCTGGAATCCAAGAAACACCCAAGTGATAGAGCATTACGGCAATAACTGCGATTGCACGCAGCCCATCAATGGCAGGGATGTATTGGATACCGCGCTTGGTAACCATCTTAATTACCGACGTTTAGCTGGTTTTTTCTTTGCTGCACTCTTTTTTGCGGCACTCTTTTTTGCTACAGCCTTCTTAACCGGTGCGGCTAGGGCGGGCTTAGTGCGTTGGCTGATAACTTTTTTTGGCCCGGTATCAATTACCTTATTATCAGCTGCCAAATTTTCGGTTACGTTCTTATGCAGATCTTCCAAGCGAGAATAAGCACCTTCCAAACGTGATCGGCTCTGCGAAATTGCGTTCGCAGCGGCATCAAGTGATTGAGTTTGAATTTTGTAAAGACGTTCCGCCTCAGAAATAACACCACTTAACCAGTTACGGTATTCGCCAACCTCATCAGTGGCCTCGGTAATTATTCTTTCACCTTCACGACGTGCCGCCTGCGCTAGCGCAGTTACTTCACGACGTTTTTCATCAAAGATAGATTGCGCTTCGCGTTCGGCTTCGGCAACTCTTTCGGCTGCTTCGGCTTCGGCAACATTTATATATTTACGCCCACGTGCTTCAGCGCCAGAGAGAATAGAACGCGCTTTTATATCAGCGCCTTCAACCACATCTTTTGCTTGGCGTGTTGCTTCACTAACAACTCGCTCGGATGTGGACATCGCCTTTGCTTCACGGCTCTGTGCAGATTTAATCATCGCCATGGCAGTTTCGGTTGCCAAGATTTCAAACTCTTCTTTACTCAATGTTGTGATGTCACGACGAGATCGCAGGTCGCTGAGTTGAGATTCGAGTTCGCGGATGCGATCTACCGAACTAGGGGCAGCGCTTTCGCCCTCTTTAAATCCAACCCAATTGAGGAAGCTATTTTTCTCGGCCATGGGCTTAGATTAGAGCAAAGCCTGCGTACTCCAAAAGTGGGGTGATTTACTGGCGGTAGATGGCTATCGAGACCGCTAGGTATTGAGAGACCCACGCGGCCAGTACGAAAATATGGAAAAGCTCGTGAAAACCAAAGTACTTGGCATTTCGCCCTGGTTTCTTAAGGGCATAAAAGATTGCGCCCACCGAGTAGAGAAGTCCACCAAAAATGATCGGCAGAAGAACCCAGAGGCCGCCCTCGTCATAAAGCTGCGGAGTGTAAACAATTGCAACCCAGCCAAGAAGCAGGTAATTGGCAACATATAACCAGCGGGGTGCGCCGACCCAGAAGACGCGCATAGCAACACCTAAGAGCGCGCCAACCCAAACGACAGATAATAAAATTGTGCGGTCGGTGCCATTTAAAAGTGCCACAGCAAAAGGGGTGTAAGAGCCGGCGATTAGCAAATTGATATTGGCGTGATCCCAGCGACGCCAGATTTTCTTCTTCTCTGGAGTCCAAGGAACGCGATGATAAATCGCTGAAACGCTAAAGAGCATAATTGCAGTAATTGAATATAAGGCAACTGCAAACTTAAGCGAACTCTTACTTAATATAAAAAGAATAAGCGATGCGATAACAACCACAGGAGTGGCACCTAGGTGAAACCATCCGCGCAACTTTGGTGGAACCGCTGCCGCTAACTTATCGCGCTCGCTGGCTTCCTTACTCATGTAAGAACTCTACGGCTTAACGACGGGTTTTAAGTCTCGCACTGATTTAACACAGAGCGAAGCTAGGGCGGCTACCAAGGCGATTGAGCCTGTTATATAAATAATAGTGCTCACCCCAAATGCGTGAGCAAGCGGACCGGCTACGGCAATACCCAAAGGTGAAAGTCCAAAAGAACCTAAGGCATCGTATGCAACAACTCGCGAATACGACTCCTCGGGAATATGAGATTGCAAAGAGGTATTCCAAACGACCATAAAAATATCGATGGCCACACCTGCAAAGAAAGCTGCGATAAGGGATATCCAGAGAGGTGCCCGCATCGCCAGCGAGAAATCCCAGATTGATGCGCCTGCGATTATCAGCATCGCAAGAAATAGTGGCCGTGAGAAGTGTATTTTGAGTGAGATAACGCTTCCAGCGAGCATTCCCATAGTTAGGGCGGCTAGATTGAAAGACCAAAACTTTGGACCATTGGCGATATCTGCAAAGTTAAGTGGCCCAAGTATTTGTAACATGGATTCAAAGGCAAGATTTATAATTGCAAATGCAATCACAATCGTCACAACCCAAGAGTGAGATATAAATTCGCGCCAGCCAGATCTAAGATCTTGGAAAACAGTATTTTTATTCTCACGCACAATTGTTGGAAGGTCTAAATTCCAAACCAGAATTCCCGCGATTAAGAAGGTGATGGCATCGACCAGCAGTGCCCACCCAGACCCAAATGCGGTAACCATGGAGCCTCCGATTAGGGCACCAACGACGTAACCGATATTGGTGGTCATCGCGATTACAGCATTTCCAGGCTGTAATTTCTCTTTAGGTAAAATTTCGGGAAGCACTCCAGACATTGCCGGCCACCAAAGCGCATTTAAAACTCCAAAGAGTGCGCCCATTAAAGCGAGTAAGAAGACGCTGGAATTTCCGATGATTAGCGAGACCGCGCTGACTGCAGCAAAGGCGCTCCCTAAAACATCGGCGCCACCAACAATGCGATTACGTTTGAAGCGATCACCGATTACGCCGCCGAACAACATCAGCGCAATCATCGGGAACATGCGCGCGGCCATCACGATACTTAGGTCCTTGCCCGTGGCACCAGGCAGCGCCAAAACACCGAATGCCAGAGCGACAGGGGATATCCCATTTCCCACATTTGAGATAAAGCGCGAGATTGCTAGAGCGCTAAAACCAGAATGGCCACGCAGTTCATTTAATTGGGCTCGCATTCTGGTAAGCCTATACGTGAGCCGCATCGGGTCATCTGACTCAGGTACTACCCCAAGGTTGAGCGTGATTTACCCGAAAAATACCTAAAAACTTTTAAAAATACCCCCAAATGTTGATGCAAATCCCTTGCAAACCCCCCACACTATTGCTCACTAGGTAGTGGTGGATGAGGTTCCTCGAGGATTTCATAACCCGCACTTAGCTTTAGGGGCCGCCCGGTCCTTAAAGTATTAAGCACCCCACGGAGGCTTATTTACATGATTAAACTCGATCCCGATCAATGGAACTTGGTCTATAACGTATTCTCGTTTGGACTAGTTTCTATGCTTGCTTGCACGGTCTACACCCTCGTTTCACAAGGTCGTGTATTGGCTAAGTATCGCAACGCGCTCGTAATGTCATCAATGGTTACATTCATTGCCGGCTACCACTACTGGAGAATATTTAACTCATTCTCAGAATCATCTGAAGGAATGACAGTTAACGTTTCTGGAGACCAGGGTGCATTCAACGAGGCATATCGTTATGTTGACTGGCTACTAACTGTTCCTCTACTTCTTGTTGAAGTAATTGCAGTGCTTGCACTTGCAAAGGAAGTTTCAAAGTCACTCATCACTCGTTTGGTTCCAGCATCAGCTGCAATGATCGCACTTGGCTACCCAGGTGAAATTTCAAACGATCAGAACACACAGGTTTTGTACGGTGTTCTTTCAACACTTCCATTCCTCTACATCCTCTATGTCTTGTTCGTAGAGCTTGGCAAGTCACTTGATCGTCAACCAGAAGGCGTTGCAGCAACTGTTGGTCGCTTGCGCTTGCTTCTGATTGCGACATGGGGCGTATACCCAATCTCATACATCCTTGGTATGGGCGAAGGCATGGCATCTGCTGAGCAGTTCGTTGGCGTACAGGTTGGTTACACAATCGCTGACGTATTGGCAAAGTGCGTATTCGGTCTAACAATCTTGAAGATCGCTCGCATGAAGTCAATGGCAGAAGGAATGAAGGAAGATCACTAATCTTCTTAAATAGTTAATATTAAAGGGGCGTCGGGAAACCGGCGCCCCTTTAATATTTGTAGGATAGAGATATGACAAAAGCAACTCTTTCGAAATACGCCCTGAACAATTACCGAATGGCTAGCTATCTTCTTTTAGCGATTGGCCTCATAAATCTGCGTTATCAAACGGGTAAAGATGGAGTTTTGGATAATTCGCTGATTGTCATCATTCCAGGTACGGCAATGCTCCTTATTACTTTCATAAAGGGCGTTCATGCCTATTTAGCGCGTCGTGAAGTTATGGTGGCCTTACTCGTGATCGGCTTAGCACTGGTTGCTTGGGCGATCACCAATTAATTAGCGAAAGTTAATATCACTCTTTTTCATCGCAGTTATCAATATTCGAATCGAATTTGGGCCCATGCCATGCAGATCTTTAATAGCATCCAACGAGTATTTTCTTAAATCACTAACTTTATAAAGTCCTTCATCAATTAGCGCTCTGCGCGCTGGGGCGGCGAGTCCGAGTTCTAACCAAACTCCATCAACTGCAGCGTAGGCATCTAAATCAACTTCACTATCGGTTACTGAGTAACTCGAAGCACTTGCTTTGGCGGCACGTCTGGCGGCGGCTTCACGCGCAATTTTGGCTTGCGTCATCTTGATTTTTGCGCGAGAAGCTTTTGCCATAAATTAATTTTATCTCACAGAATTTTCTATGAGCAATGCTGGTGCGGGAGGCGGGACTTGAACCCGCACGCCGGAGCACAAGTTCCTAAGACTTGCGTGTCTGCCATTTCACCACTCCCGCTGGAGTGTCATGAGAATGT
>Ga0209107_10001789_pt1 | contig 12028 bp, 16 predicted proteins | sample LakErihyJuly2011_2_FD_187460 | JGI IMG/M metagenome (GOLD analysis project Ga0209107, IMG submission 187460) | Freshwater microbial communities from dead zone in Lake Erie, Canada - CCB hypolimnion July 2011 (SPAdes) (version 2) | ecosystem: Environmental > Aquatic > Freshwater > Lentic >... | reverse complement strand
GTTATTAATAATTTTTTCATAACTTTGAAGACTCAAATAACTCAATATGAATAATAAAAAGAAATGTACAGGATGTAAAGGGGAGTTTCTCTTTTCAAATTTCTACAAAAACAAATTAATCCACGATGGTCATAGTAACTATTGTATTAGTTGTACTAGAGTTAATTCTAAGAAATATTTCCAAAGAAAAAAGGAAAAAGTAGTTAAGGTTGAAAATGACGGACTAATCAAAATGGTACTTTTAAGTAAGTACAACGATAACATTAACCCAACAAATAGTAACAGTTTAATGAAAATACTGATGGTTGAAAAAATGTGCAAATCAATATTAAACGAGCTCCAAGAGTTAAAAATGGATTTAGTTAAGTCTGAAACAGAATTTGTTGGATAATTATGTACTAAACTTACCTTTGTAGGTATTTATTGTATATATTTATTCCAATATGAAAATAAACGACATTTTATATAACATACTTTTAGAAGAATTTGAAAATAAAAAACTTCTTAAAACATGTATGTTAAAGTGGTACGGTGAGAATCCAACAAATGAACAATCATTTGAAGCTGACAATTTACTAACCAAATTTTTCCAATTAAAAACCGGTAATAGGTTAAAAACAACATCACCTGAAGTTATTACATTTTTAAATAACTTTCCCGATTTTAACCCTTCTAATATTCCTAACGCTCTTGTATATTCATTGCAACAAATGAAACTTATTATTGGTGAGTTTTACGAATTAGGTGGTAATGAAGATAATACAATCCCCGAAATATTAAGAGGTAGAGATTTACCAAAAACACCCGAAAGAATAGAAGCATCTAAAAGTTTATGGTTTGAAGATAACCAATATCTTATTGTAAATGAAGATGGATTTAGAGTTTATTTTATACCAGATAGACAGGCATCAATAAATTTTGGGTATTATGAGGGTGAAATGAGTAGAACTGAACCATATAGCTCACAACCAAGTCATATGCAATGGTGTACTACTAGAGAAATAACATCTTCTAACTTATATAGTAGTTATCGTGATAGAAGAACATTCTATTTTATAATTGATGAAAGTAAAAGTCCTGAAGTTGAATCTAACGTTCAAGTAAGTCAATATTATTTATCGGCTTTACAATATGCAACGGATTCTCCAACTAATTTTAGAGTGACCTCAATTTTAAATAATGGTAGTGACCCAACATTTACCGAGGAACAATTATACGCCATTTATCCAAAATTAAGAGGTCATATTGATAAAATAAAAAAGGTACAATATGATTACACGGCGGAACTTGGGGAAAGTGGAAATATACTTGATAGGATTACCGAAAATGAAGGTCAGTATGAATTTGCAAGAGTTCAATGGAGACTTAAAAAGGCTTATATTGATATCGGTAAACCGATTAGAAAAGAAAAATCATGGATGTCAATGCAAGACGGACTTAGAACTTCATATATTGATTTAACCACAAACGAAAATATATACGAAAGATTTGGTTACGAACTATTTAAAACCATAAAAAAAGATAATAAATGGTTAAAAAGTTTAGAGGCTAGAATAAAGAAATTAAAAGGGGAAAAAGGGTTTGTTGAATTTATTTATAATTTTAATAAAGACATGTATGAGATGGAAAGAACGTCAAAAAACAGTAATGACATCTCTCTTTATAAAACAAAATCTAGACCAACTAAATATGGTATTTGGAATGCTAAAAATAATGATTGGCAGGAGCTAGGGGGTGTTATTTATGATGATAGTTATATAGAGCCAGATGATGATATTTTTATGTCATCAAAAAATGATGATACATACTATGTCTCGGTTTTTAGTAAATCAGGACAGCCAGATAATACAAGTTTTGTTATTCTTTATTCGGTAGACCAAATAGATTCAGATAAAGGTAGAGGTTATTTTATGACATATAATAAATTTTTAGAACTACAGGAAAACGAAAGATTACATAAAGAAGGGGAGGAAGTTGATGTGGATGTTGAAAAATATAGTGACATTAAAGAATGGAAATAAAAAAAGGGGTTTTAAACCCCTTTTTTTATGATAACAATGAATAGTATTCTTTAAAGTGTTTTATCCTATCAGGTAATCCAATAGTCCCACCATTTACTCTTTTTGTTATTGATGTTACAACAGTATCTGTCGACCCACCATCAGCCATTTTATGTAAACCATTCTTACTAAAGAACCAAGCCGCAGATAATAATGGATAATGTGTTGCAACTTTGTCAGGGTTAGCGGTCATATCCTCATTAATTGATTTTCCAAATGCCGTATAATTTTCTTTTCCGGTTAATTGAATGTATCCCCTGCCGCGAAATTTATATCCTTCGCCGGTTGATTCAACACCATTACCCATTCTTCCACCATAAACTTTAGATGCAATTTTTTGTGGGTTTCTTTGATATTGTTCCGCCAATGCTTGAGTTGGGAAATATTTTTTAAAGATACCCATCAATCCTTTTGATGAATAATTTAAATTTTCTTGAGTAGCTTTAAAACCACCAGATTCGTGACCACATTGTGCCAAGAAATGAGCAAGTCTTAATGGTGTATTTATTTGGAATTTTTCCGCAGTTTCAGGAATCTGTGCGATTACCGAATCAGGAATGTGTCCTTTTAATTTTTCCAATTTAAGACCACCAACATTGGGTACAGGTGATGGTTCTGTAATTACGGTTACATTAGGGAACATTTTTGACCATGTACCATCACCAACAACCCCATCGGCAACTAAACCGTGTGTTGATTGCCAACCTTTTACTGCTAATGATGTACCATTTCCAAAAATACCATCAGGGGTTAACCCCAATAACGACTGAAGTTTTTTAACGTCTTCTCCACTTGACCCTACTTTTAATAACATAATTATTTAATTTTATTTAGTTTATTGTTACTATAAATATTCTTAAAGCACAAAGTTTTAATTATCTTCAAGGTATTTATAATAAAAAATCATGGCCAAGTTTATATTTACAGAATCTCAAGTAGAAAAAATTAAAAAATCATTGGATGAGGATTATCCTGGTACCGATAACAATTATAAAGTAGGTGATTGTAACATTAGTCTTTATTATAGTAAAGTAACATATAAAGGACAAGAGATTAACGACATTAGTGCTCCTCAAATTGATTTTACATTTGATATTGATATGGATATTAAGAGTTATGGTATAAGAGGTATTTCTCTTTATAACCCTAAAGGTCCTTCTGAAATTGAGTTAGAGGTTTCTTATTACACTGGTGAAGACGATGATGAGAGTGAAGATATTATAACAATACCATTAGATTGGGAAAATGCTAGTGAAGATGACGGTGGTAATGGGTGGATAGGTTACGATAACCAAATTGAGATTACATTAAAAAATGATGAAAGTGGTAATATTGTGGTTGATTCTATGACCCTTTTTAAAAATGACTTTTAATTATTTACATTTTTTTTATTTTTCATTATACTTATAAAAGACCTTGTGGTTGAATCGGAAGTGTCCTTGAGACATTTGAGTTGGAATTAATACCAACGAATTCGGGTTCAAATACAAAAAAAAATATAAGGAAATGAACAGAAGAATTTCAGTTAACACAACTGGTTTCGCTGTACCACAATCTTTCATTACTAAGAGTAAACAAAGATTAAAACAGCACACAGATACCGTTTATCTTAATAACGGTGACGAGTTCGAAATCGAACTTTTTAATCCAACACAAAATAAAGTTTTATCGAAGATTGAAATCAATGGTATATCCATCGGTAATGGTATCATACTTCGTCCTGGTGAGAGAGTATTCCTCGAAAGGTACTTGGATGAGGCCAAGAAGTTTTTGTTTGAAACATACGTTGTAAATGGAAATAACGAAGAAGTAAAAAATGCTATTGCTAATAATGGTGATATTACCATTAAATTCTTTGATGAGATGGTACTATTCCATAATCCATTACGATACAACCAACCAATTTGGGCTAATTTATCCAATACATTTGGAGATAGTAGAGTTAACACAACTATTAATCCGTATGAGGTTACATTTACATCGAGTTCTCAACCAATTGGTAAAACAACCACCTATAATAATGCGTTTTTTTCAAGTAATACATTAAGTTTTGAAAAGGATATAGTTTTTAATTCTTTAAAAACAAAAAAATCAGAAAAAAGAGATGTTGAAACGGGTAGGGTTGAAAAAGGTTCAAAATCTGACCAATCGTTTACATATGATAATTCAAGTTTTTATAGTTATCCATCACATACCAATTGGTGGAAAATTAAACCGGTTTCACAACAAATTTTAGTAAAAGAAGATTTAAAAGTTTTCTGTACTGAATGTGGAAGTAAGAGAAAGAAAGATTCTCATAAATTTTGTCCTCAATGCGGAACAAAATTCTAAAATAAACTAATCACAAGGTCATAAAGAAAGGGAACAATTAGTTCCCTTTTTTATTTAAATGATATTGGTATTGTTTTAATGTCAGATATACGAACATTTTTAAGTGCTAATGTTCCGTGTGCAATTGGTGCAAATACACCTTGTTGGTGTAGATATTGAAAATAATAATAAAGATAACCTGGGTCAACCTTATCTTTAAATTCGTTCATTATTTTAACGCCGATATTTTCATTGGAGTATTCTTTGGTCGGTGCACCCACCGATTTTTCAGAACCTTTTCTTTGTAACCAAAAATCCGCTTCAGGGAAGTTAGTTTTAAAAATACAAATATCTCCTATTGTCATAATTTATAAAAATCTTTTAAATCCAATTACCGTTTCCAATAATTTATAGTTTGTAACATAAGATGGTAAGTTTTCAATTTTTACAGGACCATCATGTCTTTGACCCGTCTCTTTGTTCCAAAATTTTATATTAACGGATTGAGTATCACAATCAATACCTAAATTTGGAATCTCAACTCTAACCTTATCATTCTCAAATGTGTTAGAACCTTTAAATAGTTTTTGAATAATGTCGGATAGTTGGAGTCTTGACTTAACACATTCTTGAGTCCCCTCAAAATCGTCAAATATTGTGTCAAAATATTTTTCTATTGCAAATTGTATGTCTCCTTCGTATTTTGGTTCTCTATGGTTATATTCATAAACACCCTCATATTCAGTTTGTATACTGTAATTACTAATATAGTTACTAAGTAAGTCCTCAACATATTCTGTAACAGACCTAATGTCTTTTTTACCTAAAAATAATATAAAGTAACCAATGTTAACATCAACTCTATTATCTCTATATGTTTCAAATGAGATATACTTTTCAATATCATTTATTAATTCTTGACATGTATTTTCATATTCCACAATGTTTACGTTTGTGTATTCATTGTATATTTCTTCTTTTACTCTATTGTCGTTTTTAAAGTTATCAAAAAATTCAGTTTTAAATTTTTCATAATCTAAAATTCCATATTCACTTTTTAATTTATCGGTATTTTCTTTATAGTACATTTCGAAGAATCCCTCTAAACGTTTTTCTTGCCATTCATCATCCTCGTTTGATATATCATCATAGATTCTATCACCAGAATAATGTATGTCAGTTTCATAATAACCAACAACACTTTCTACATCACCTAAATCACCATCTAAACTACTAAAATAGAAACTAATATTAGTACCATTAAAGTCAATGGTATCTTTCATTTGGGGGTCTGTGATTAGTTTATTAACCTCATCTTCGTCCCTATTAATAATAGCCCTAATTAATGGATTTGTTTCTGTAAGTTTTGAAGAAACTCTCTCAATTAATTTTGTTGAGTCTGATGGTGATAAAACCGGTAATCTACCTATTTCTAATGAAATCTCATCTTGTGATAGGTCATCCTTTAAAAATGATGGAAAAAAGAAATCTCTTATATCCGTATGTTTTTCCAAAAATTCACCGCTATTGATTCTTTTATCTTCCCTATCCATAAATTGTTTTGATTGGAAGTGGAATTGATATTTTTCATTCAGATTTGAATTATTAATAATAACATAGAGTGGGTCTTTTACATTATATGTGGTAAAATAATTAGTTCTATCTTTATAATCAGGATTCAAAGAGTGTTGACCCCATGTTGTACACCATTCGGTGTTTACCCCTAAATAACATGCCGCTTTTTCGGTAAAAGGTGTAAAAATTGTCCAATTTTCATTTTGAAATATTTTCTTATATTCCTTTTCATCGATTGCTTGTAAAACATCCCCAAGGTTTTTTGTGTCTTTTACATAATAACCTTTAACAACCTGATATAAATCCCCAAGTGTTTTAATTTTATTAGCATCTAACGGTACTGCGTGTTTATAAACATATGACAAATATTCTTTTGCTTTAGGTAAATCCTCAAGTTTAAGATTTTTTCTTTTAAACATGGTTAAAAGTAATTTTGTATACTTACCAATTTTTTTAAGTTGTTCACCGTTGACCATTGTACCCGGGTCACTACTTGAAATGAGTTTAAATGTTTCAAACGGAATATCACTATAATAGGATGAATGTATTTCTTCCGGTGTTGCTTCCAATAATAACGACTCAAATATATTTATTAAATTCATTTTTCTTATTAAAATGGGGGTTTTTAGATAAATATCTGTAAATATGTAAACATTGTGATATTTATAGTAAAATCAAAAAATGAAAAATACTTTAAGACTAACAGAATCGGAATTTAGCGAACTAGTTAAACGATTAGTAAAAGAATCAAAGAATGAAATTGATGAAATATCATACGATGATTATATGAGTGGTGAAACTTTACAACCATTAAGAAATGCATTTGATAAAAATCAAATGGTTGGTGTAGCGTATGTATTGAAAAACGGAAGTATTAGACATATGTCAGCCAAAAGAGATATTAAATCATATGTAAGAAGTAACGCAGAAAAAACCGAAAAACAAGCAAATGTTGAGTCAAATAATGACATTAAAAGAGTTGTTGATTTTTCATTATATAGAAAAAACCTTGAAGCTAATGGTGGCGATAAGGAAATGGCAGCAAAATCTTGTTGGAGAACAATTAATCTAAAAGATGTTTTAGGTTTTAGTGTTGGTGGTAGATTTATTGATTTACGTCAAGAAAATGATATCCTTAATCGTTTTGGTGAAACCATCAATGGTTCACTTACAAAATCAATGCAAAGAGCAATAGAGGCGGAATTAGCTGCAGACCAAGAAGCAGAACAAGCCGACAATGAAATGGGTATTGAAGGGAATGTTAATGAAGCTTTAGGTGGTGGACTAACAAACGCTAGAGGAGACAAACAGGAAACAACACTTGAAAATAAAACAATTGAGTTAGGTAATAACTTATTCAAATTAGGTAGTGATAAAATTAACACGAATAGTGCAGAATTTAAGAAAGCTAGAGCGATTATAGTAAGTTCAGGAGCAGGTAAGGTTGCATTACAAGGTGGAGCATCTTCGGCTGGTGGTGATAAATATGATAACCAAGGATTAGCTGATAGAAGAGCAAATAATTTTAAAAAGGCATTACAAGATTCGGGTGTTATGGTATCTGACATATCAATTTTACCTGGTGTTGTAACACCAAATACCGATACCCCAAATTCACCTGAAGCTAACAGAGCACAATTTGTTAGGTTCACAATGTCAAAATTAGAAATTCGTTTCAACCAAGAAATGGCAATTGATAATACGGCTTTAGCAAAAAGAGTTGTTCCAATTGATAAGATTAAGGTTAAAACAGATATAAAAACAGGTGGTAATGTTTATATTAATGTTAAAATTACATTCCCTAAAGATAAACCAGCACAAAGTATACTTGATTTAGTTAATGTGGCATTAAAAGGTGTGGCAACGAAGGTTGAAAGAATTAAATAATTAATAATGTTTAATTCCCTTACCCTTTTGAATAAATTGGGTTAGGTCTTTACCTGAAATTAATTTCAATACAGTATTATACAAAGCACTACTTTCGGGTTGTGAAAATTTAATAGGTGATTTTTTATCTCTGATATTCTCACAGTAAATCATCACCTCTTTTTTTGCTTGTAACATTTTCATTTTGTCCTTCGCATTATCGACGATTTGACTACCGTACATATCCAAATAACCTATGATTGCAGTGCATGTATTAATTGAGGGTGATTTCATTACATTTTCATTAATTACACCCATAACTTCTTTAATTCTATTTATATTCTCTTGTAAGTTCATATATTATAAATATTAGTAAGCAACAAAAAGGGGGACGAGTAGCGAATTCAGTCCCCCATATCGGAAATAACTTTCCGGTCCTAAAGTGGGGTCTTCAAACCCCAGTATCTTATGTTTTTTTAAATGTAGTATTTGGTCTTGTCTTTTTATATATTTCAAATTCTGGATATGTCAGGTAGTAAGGTCCTCCTGGAATATTAAGTTCAATAACAGGTGTTCCTGTTTTAAACTGAGGAGCAAATGTCAATTGTGATTTTAATTCTCTATAATTAATAACAGGCGGTGTTTTGGTTACAGGAGGTGTTGGTTTCACAACAGGTTCAGGTTTTTTAAATATTGGTTTTTGTAAGTTTGGTTTTTCAAATATTGGTATCCAAAAACTCTTATATACATTGCTATCTGTTGGTACTTCATTCCATTTATTGATTTTTGGGTTAACAAGTTTTTTATACGTGTAATTACCGTTAACACAGTTGTTACCCATTTTAAACCCACCGTGGTCAAGTAAATTATTTTTACATCTATAATAGTTGTCCATATCTTTTAAAAAACTGGATACATTCACATCCGTAAGTTTTACTAAATTATCTTTATTTAGAAATGAGAAAGATATTCTGTAGTTATTATCAAAATCTTTTGACCAAGCGGCTCTTTCTTTATATAATTCTAACGACATTTGATATATTGCCATTTTTTTATTATAAATCTTTAACGCCTTTTTATATTCATTTATGTCTGTATAAACATTTGGTTGTTCAAGTAATAAATTATATTGATTTTCAGTTATAACAATTTTCATACTATTTGTTTTTGATGATTAACTCACCTAACACTTCAATCAAACCAACCAATTTTTGAAATTCAACTTGTTCAATATTCATTTCACCTTTGGTTGATTGGTATAATTTTTTCAAAAGTTCTTTATATTCTTTTTTACCCTCCTCAACATTAAATTTACCTTCGGAAGCTTTCTTGTAATATGGTAGTTTAACACTAAAATGGTGATAAGTTAAAAGTGAAAGACCACCTTTTTCTTTTGCCGTGTCACTAATTTTTTTAGCACCACCCATTCTTGTATCCGCAAACTTTTCAAAATCTTTTTTTCCAGATTCATTTAAACTTTGTTTATTTTCCTGTGAAGTTTCATCTAATTCATCCTCAATCCCTTTTACTTCCTTATCATATTCTTTAAATCTATCAGGGTTTGACATCATTGCACTTTTGGGGAATAATCTCTTCTTACGAGTATTTGCAAGTGAGCGAGACCTTTCATCTAAATTACTATCGATGATTTTTTTTAGTTGTGATTCTGTTACTATGAATTTCATTTTATTTATTTTCTTTAAAGTTATTCTGTATTTTAGATTTCATCGTTTTAAGTTTCTTAACCATATCGGTATTATCTTTTACAATAATAACTTTAGGTTTCTCAACTTGCATTTCAACAACTTCACCATTTGACCCATTTCCTTCATCCACTCTTTTCATGGTCGTCTCATGGGTTTCATTGTTTTTAATTATTGTTTGTTTATTTGAACGCTCAGCATCTTTAATCATACCATTAACAATATCCATTATTTCCTTTTGTTTTGATATTAAATTATCTGTACATTCTTTTTGTCCGGTTAATACTTGGGTATTAAGTTCGTTAACTCTTTGATTTAATTCAACGATTTGTTGTTCTTGACTTTTAAGTCTTATTGTCAATTCATCACACGTACTTGTATTTGAATTAATTAATGAAGGGCCGAGTGTTATTGTTACAATTGACACAACTAATATTAATAGGGCCAAGATTCTTTGACCCTGAGTGAAACTCTTTAATATTTGTGAGATGTATTCGAACATACCTATAAATATCTCCAATGTTATTAACGGATAATGGAAAATTTTTTCCAAAAATGGTCGTTTAGTGGAAAAAAATCTATGTTTTAATTAAATAAACAGGTTTTAGTGGAAAAAATTACATAAAAAAACCCCTCACATCTAATGTAAGGGGTTTTCTTTTAGGTTGTGATAAGTTACACGGTTTTAATCGTATAGGTTCTTAAACAATGTCCAGCCCACGCTCCCAATCCAAGTAAAATTGGAAGGAGGATTCCCGCACCACCCATATACGACATGTGGATTGCTACTGCCCCCGACATAATCGATGACAATACCACAGCTCCGTAGATTGATGTACGAGGATAAACCAAAAGAAGAACACCAACAATTTCCATAAACCCAACTAATGAAAGTTGTGGTAATAAATTTGTGTAGGTGAAATTCTTAACCATTTCTTCGGTAGCCATAACTTTGGAACAACCGGACATACATAACATAAGTGCTACGATAATTGTAATAAACCAACCTAGGTTTTTAAGTGTTAAATAATTTTTCATATTCAAAGTATAAGTAAAATAATTGAAAAAGTCAAATAAAAAACCCCCTTGGGTTAAGGGGGTCTCTTTTAAGGGGTTATTTGTGGGTTTTTATTTAAATTGAGTATATACTTTTTTCAATAACAACTGTCCTTCGTTTAAACTAATTTCATTTTCTCTAATTGATAGATTATCTAAATCGTTCATTGTTCCTTCAAAACCTGGCATATCTTCATCACTATATTCGTCTTCTTCACCATTATCATCATCCACCCCAAAAAACTTTGCAAAATCATCAATTGCAACAAAAATATAATTTTTATCGGTACCTTTACTATGGATACGGTCATAAACGATATCAATAATATCCTCCTCAATTGAAATTCTCATATATCCACTTTTTTCATAACGACCGCCACCAATTGAATGTACTATTTCCATAATGTCATCACCAACACCATCATCATAAGTACTCATTATTTCTTCTAATTCCATCATTTTTTCTTCACTTAAAGAATCTATCATTTCTGGAGTTATTTTACGTAATTTATTAGCCGATTCACGTAATTCATCTCTATATTGACGTTTAAATTCACGATTTACATCACTATCCTCATCATCGTTAAATGATTCATTTAACGCATTATGTTTAGCAATCATTTTCAATTGTGATTCTGTTATTTTAATTTTAGCCATTGTTTGTGTTTTTTATATAAATATCTAATTATTTCAATTAATATCGTCCTGACAAATAAACATACATAACCTCGGGGATTTTTGTACAAATTTGTTTGTTACCTTCGGAATCCGTACAATCAATATAGGGTAAACCTTGAACATAACTTCTTATTTCTTTTGGTGCAATAAAAAATCCTTTTTGATTTTTCATATTTAACTTTTTAACCAAAAATTCCCTATTATACAATTTTTCAGAATCGTAATTTTCAGTTATTAAGGAATTAAATGTAGATAATAATTTCATTATTATATAAATAGTCGTTTTATTGAATAAACTATCATTAATGTGATAAATATGGTAGCATATAATAGATAACCAATGATTTTCACGATTATTCTACTTCACTAGTTGTTTGGAGATAATAACGAAGACCCATGTAAGTGATATATTGACTTGTTGGAGATTGTGTTGTCCAAACTTCGGTAACACCCTTACCTTTCTTATCTAATGGTCTCATCGTTATTTTTTTAGGTGTGATTTTAATAGTTCTTAATTCTTTCGTCATGATATGTCCCTTTTAATATATGGGGTTGTTAAAATATAAGGATTTTTTATATGATAGTAAAGGAATGCCGATTCCGGCGCCCGACCATCACTTTTTTCGATACCGGCTCCAAAGGTTAGGTTTCATTTTTTTAAAAAATCTTTTCTTTTTTTTTGTGACCTTATTAACCGTGGTTTTATTATCGGTCTGATACTTTGCGGATATGTTATCAATCTTAACCATGTCCTCTTTTTCACAAGAGACAAATAGGAAT
>Ga0209107_10001788_pt1 | contig 12029 bp, 11 predicted proteins | sample LakErihyJuly2011_2_FD_187460 | JGI IMG/M metagenome (GOLD analysis project Ga0209107, IMG submission 187460) | Freshwater microbial communities from dead zone in Lake Erie, Canada - CCB hypolimnion July 2011 (SPAdes) (version 2) | ecosystem: Environmental > Aquatic > Freshwater > Lentic >... | reverse complement strand
TTTTATCGGAGTTCTCGCACCCGTTTTTCAGAGCCACTCAAGTAGTTCAGGAAATCATGGTTTAGCAATCGGATCCTTATTAATTCACGTAATAGGAATATCGCTCTGGGTTGGTGGAATTATTGCCTTAATTTTTATTAGTAAGCCAGAGCGCGAGATATCAATCCCAAGGTTTAGCACTTTGGCTCTGTGGTCAGCAATAGCAGTGGTTTTAAGTGGATCATTAAATGCTTGGACCAGATTGAATTTTCGAGATGCTTGGAATTCGCAATATGGCAATTTAGTTATTTATAAAATCTTACTGAGTGCAATCCTTATTTTTATTGGGGCTACCCACCGCAAATTTATAATTAAGAAATTAGCGGGTTCGAGACAGGTCTACCAACTTCTAATTGTCGAAGTAATTGTGATGATTACTGCAATCAGCGTGGGATCTTGGCTTTCAACTAGTGCGCCACCAACTCCTGCAAATCCAAGAGTTGTAGGTGTTGCAGAAGGAATTGCTGGAAGCCCAATGCTTCCAGCGCCGACGCTAAATAATGTTTTGTGGACCTATGTTCCGGATGCTGCTTTCTTAGGAATTCTAATTTTTATTACTGCGCTATATATAAGAGGAGTGGTAATTCTGGCAAAGCGTGGCGATAAGTGGCCAGTTGGGCGCACTGTTTCATTCGCACTTGCAGTAGCAGCAACTGATTTTGCAACGAGCGGTGGACTTGGTGCGTATGCGCACTTCGCATTCTCGTATCACATGGTTGCGCACATGATTTTAGGAATGGTTGCGCCCATTGGTTTCGTTCTCAGTGCACCCATAACACTTGCACTACGAACACTTCCGATTGGTCGAACTCCAGATGAACGCGGAATTCGTGGAAATTTAATTGCCCTCATGCACTCAAAATATTTTCAAGTTATTTCAAACCCGGTTGTGGCGTTAGCAATTTTTGATGGTTCACTCTTCTTGCTATATATGACGCCGCTCTTCGGTGATCTGATGCAAAGCCATCAGGGCCATTTATTTATGAATATTCATTTCCTGTTGGCAGGAGCGCTTTTCTTCCATGTGATAGTAGGAATTGATCCATCACCAAAACGAATTCCTTATATTGTTCGAATCATTGTGTTATTCGCTGCGATGAGCATTCATGCATTCTTCTCAATTGCACTTCTATCCGCTACAACGCTATTAGATGGTGGATATTTCTTAAGTTTGGAACGTCCATGGGCAACTGATCTTTTGGCAGATCAAAGTGCCGGCGGAGCAGTCGGTTGGGCAATGGGAGAAATTCCAATCCTTATTGCACTTGTTGCAACTTTTATTCAATGGGTTCGCGCTGATAAGAAAGAAACTGGCCGCATCGATCGAGCTGAAGACAGAGCTGCAGCGATGGGCGAAGACGATGATTTAGCTAAATACAATAAATATCTAGCTGGTTTATCTAAACTGGACGAACCGAAAGAAAATTGAGTTAATTAACCCATGGATCCGCTATTTGAAGAAGAGTACGAATTACTTCGGACGAGCGTGCGCGCACTTGCGACAAAGAAAATTGCGCCCTTCGCAAAAGCAGTAGATGAAGAATCACGTTTCCCACAAGAAGCATTTGAAGCGCTGCAAGCCGCAGACTTAGCCGCTGCACATGTTGATTCAAAATATGGTGGGCAAGGCGCAGATTCTCTCGCCACAGTAATTATTATTGAAGAAGTTGCAAGAGTTTGTGGATCCTCATCATTGATTCCAGCAGTCAATAAATTAGGTTCACTTCCAATTATTCTCGCAGGCAGTGAAGAATTGAAAGCTAAATATTTGCCGCAATTAGCGGCCGGTAAGGGATTCTCTTATTGCTTATCAGAATCAGAGGCAGGTTCTGATGCTGCTGCAATGAAAACCAAAGCGGTTAAAGATGGAGGTAGTTGGGTTATTAGCGGCAGTAAGAAATGGATTTCAAATGCCGGCTTCTCAGATTTCTACACAGTATTGGCACAGACTGATGCGACTCTTGGCGCTAAAGGAATAACTGCTTTCGTTGTAGAAAAGAGTGATGTCGGAGTTTCATTTGGCGGGCATGAAAAGAAGATGGGTTTTAGAGGATCGCCAACGCGCGAAGTTTATTTTGATAGCGTAAAGATTTCAGACGATAGAAGAATCGGTGAAGTAGGTTCTGGTTTTGCACTCGCGATGAAAACTCTCGACCACACTCGAATTACCATCGCTGCACAGGCACTTGGAATTGCGCAAGGTGCATTTGAAGTTGCTACTAAATATTCACACGAACGTAAGCAATTCGGTAAAGAGATTTTTGATTTCCAAGGAGTTCAGTTCATGTTGGCCGATATGGCGATGAATATCGCAGCAGCCAGACAACTGACGTACTCCGCAGCGGTGAAAAGTGAGCGGGGCGAGAAAGATCTAACTTTCTTCTCGGCAGCAGCAAAATGTTTTGCAACCGATGTTGCGATGAAAGTTACAACCGATGCAGTTCAAGTTCTTGGTGGATATGGTTACGTTTCAGATTATCCGGTTGAACGAATGATGCGCGATGCAAAATTAACTCAGATTTACGAAGGAACAAACCAGGTGCAGCGAGTTGTTATGGCCCGCCATCTTGATGAACTTAATTAGAGAATCGAACGATTAAATCTGGTGTTGCTACTGCGCTTAACTTGATGTCATGCGCTTCAACTGGAAATGGCTCGACTGTAAGTTCGCCGGAATAAATAAGACCAATTCTCCAAGCAGAAATATTTGCTAACGCTCGGTCATATGAACCCCCGCCTTGGCCCAAACGATGACCATCACGAGTGGCGTGCAAAGTGGGAACAATCACAATATCAATTTCACTACCTGAAATGATTTCACCAACAGGTTCGAGAATCTTTCCAGCCTTTTTAAGTTTGGTTTCCTCGCCATCCCAAACAATCCATTCGAGGCTCTTGTCCTTCAACATCCTGGGAAGCACCAGCTTCTTTCCACTTTTAAGAATCTGTTCATTCAAATCTTTTGTCGCAGGTTCATCGTCATATGAGATGTAACTCGCAATAGTTTTGGCACTTTGAAACTCATCTGAATTAATTATGTGGGTCCATGATTCTGACAAGTCTCGGAGAGATCGCTCGGAGCGAAAACGCTCTCTAAGTTCCCGCTTTTTAGAATTAGCTATATCCACGGAAATACTCTATTTAAGAAGTAAGGTTTAGTCATGGAACAACAGCCGAGCGTCGAAGAGCTCTTAGCAAAGCTCTTAGAAATTGCGGAGCCACTTTCGCCATTTGATATGCCGCTATTAGATGCCCATGGCGCAACCCTTGCAACAGATATTTATGCTGGCGAGCGATTAGTTTTACGTGGCGGCATAAGAATTAGATCGACCCAGATTGGTTTGGCCGCATCTATTGGATTAGATCGCCTGCCAACACTTCCGCATCCCAGAGTCGTTGTGATTTCTGCTGGTGATGATTTAGTTGAACCAGGTCAGACACTTGCAGATTCTGAAGATGAGTTTGAAACTAACTCTTGGATGTTAACTACCGCAGTTCGCGAGGCCGGCGCAAATGGTTATCGGGTTCATACAATTCCAGAGAATCATGAACAATTGAAAGAAGTTATCGAAGACCAACTAGTGCGCGCTGATTTAATCGTAATAAGTGGTGAGCGCCATGATGAATCTTTTGAATTAATCACTGCGGTATTAAAGGAGCTCGGCGAAATAACTACGGTTCGCCCCAAGATGAGCGAGAGCGGCTTACATAATTTTGGGTTAATTGGGCCAGATAAAACTCCAGTGATAACTCTTCCCGGAGATCCAGTGGTAGCAGGAATTGCAGTCGAGATTTTTGTTCGTCCGATGATTCGCAAAATGGCGGGTGCACCAAATATCTTTCGTAATCAACTAAAAGCAAAGTTAAAGGGTTCAATAACTGCGACACCAGGCGAAAGTAGTTTTATTCGAGCGCTATTAAGTTCTGAAAATGGTGTTATTGCAACCCCACTAGAGGAGCAGAGTGATTTAGTCTCTTTATCCGATGCAAATGCTTTCATAATTGTTCCGGAAAAATCTGGTGGATTTAAAGTTGGCGAAGTTGTTGACGTTATGGTTCTTGACCGGAGTTCGAATTAATTGGCGGCACATTCAGACTGGCCGATAAAACTTTGCGAGAATGAATTGCTGTTACGCCCGCTACGCCTTAGAGATAAACGGGCTTGGGATTTATCGAGAGCGAAAAATCGGGAATGGTTGACGCCATGGGAAGCAACTCGACCAGAAATTGACTCCCATCTTCCACTGCCATCTTTCTTCGGAATGGTTCAGTCATATCGACGAGATGGCCAAGCACTCCGTTCTATCTCACTTGGAATCTGGCTAACTGAGAAAAGCAATGAAACTTTTATCGGCCAAATAACTTTAGGTGGCATCGTTTTTGGAGCGATGCGCGGTGGCCATATTGGTTATTGGATAGATCAAAGGTTTGCCAATCAGGGATATACAACGCGAGCAGTTTCACTTTTGACTGAATTTGGCTTAGATAACTTGGCTCTTCATCGCATTGAAATAAATTTACGGCCGGAAAATGATGCTTCCAAGCGGGTAGCTGAAAAATGTGGCTTTATCTTCGAAGGAACAAGGCCTAGGTATTTGCATATAGATGGTGCTTGGCGTGATCATCTAACTTATGTAAAAGAAAATCCAAGAATTAATTAAGACCTTTTAATATAGACATACCGTCTAAATCCCGCAGATTTACCCCGCCTAGAATTATCGTTCTACTCCATGGCGTCCGGTTTTATCTACCTAATCATCCTTGGGATGTGGGCGGCCTATTTCTTACCTAAATGGATGGTTAGCCACGATGAGGCTTCAGGAAAATCTGCCGAAAGATATAAGAGCGCAATGCGAGTTGTTGGAGAAGCTGGATCATCAACTGTAATTGAGAACGATAATTTTAAAATGCAAAATCAGATAGCAACTAGAAGAATTATTTTTGGGGCGCTAACATTTTTAATAATTGCAATTGGATTGCTTAGTGCAATCGGCATAATTTCAACTACCATACTTTTAATTCCTGCAACTGCGTTAGCAATTTATGTAATTCATGTGCGACGTCAAGTTGTTGCCGCGCAACTAAAAGCGCGCAGAATAAAAGCATTTGAAAAGATTTCCTCTGCTACGGTAATTACCGAACCAATTGAACGAATAACTTTCTCTTCGAAAGTTGATTTCGTTGCTGAAAATAATGAACATTGGATTCCGTTAATTGAACGGATTGACACAGCAGGAGTTGTCGTAATTCCTAAAGATGGTCCAACATGGCAACCAACGAGTGTTCCAAGACCAACTTATGCAACAGCGCCTAAAGCAATTCCATCTAATCGGATAATTGATTTAACAGTTCCTGGCGTCTGGATGGCGACGCAACAATCAAGTGCCGAAGCAGGGTTACTGCCTTCGCGTGATGAGTTATTTGATCAAGAACTTGCCGAAAACGCAGCTACCGAGAAATTTGGCGCAGTAAACGAATAGTTAAATTAGATCCATGACGGCAACCACATACGGTCATGCCAAGAGTTATAAGTGATGGGTATCCCCAAGAATATCGGCAGAAAATAAAGGAAATTAACTAGAACTATTGCTCCAATTGATATTGCGATTTTTCGTTGATTCTTAAGAGCTTTACTAAGCACATAGACCAGAGTTAGCAGAATAAAGGGCTCAAATGCGATTGCATAGAAACTAAACATTGTCCTATCTTGAATTGCGAACCAAGGTAAGTAGCTAGCACCTATTACAACTAACAATATTTCTGCTTGCCATTCGCGCTTACTTACCCAGAAACCAATAGTTATAAATAGCGCAATTGTTGCAAGCCACCAAAGTATCGGTGTTCCAAGTGCCAAAATTTCTTGAGAACAACTTGCGCCACCACAGTTCTTCGGAGTTTCATAGAAGAAAGAGGTTGGGCGCCCTTGGATTAACCAACTCCAAGGATTTGCGTCATATGGATGAGGTTCAGATAATTTTGTGTGGAAGTTAAGAATTTCTGAGTGGTAATGCCAGAGAGAGCGCAATGGATTAGCAGACCAATTGCGGCTCCACCCATTGCCTGTTAAAAACCAACCCATCCAAGATGACACATAAATTAAAGCCGGGGTTATCCCAAATTGTAGAAATCTAACTGGAAAATTATCAATCACTTGTCGAATCGGACTTTCAGATCCTAAGTAGCGATGCTTTCGATAATCCATAATTAGAGCTAACAATGCAAATGCAATTAGAACATAGAGGCCACTCCACTTTACCGAAGTCGCAAGTCCAAGTCCGATGGCGCACAACCAATATTTTTGATGTAGCAGGGCTAGAACAGCAATCTGAATAAAAAAGAGTAAGAAGATATCTAGAAGTGCAATGCGAGAATGAACTAAATGCAGGCCATCCATTGAAATTAGGGCTGCTGCAAAAACACTTAACAATTGGTTATTGAATAATTTCTTCGCAGTGAAATACATAAGCACAATTGAGAGCGAACCAATTAGCGCTGCTGCAAAACGCCAACCAAACTCGTTATATCCAAATAATTTGATGCCAATTGCGATCAGCCATTTTCCAGTTGGGGGATGAACGATGAATTGGGCAAGCCCACTTTTAGAATCGATCTCCACGCCATTTTGCAATAATGATTGTGCGTTGGTTGCGTAGTAAACCTCATCAAAGATTTTTCCCTTTGGGCTCGCAAGATTCCATAGTCGAAGGATTAGTCCAAGTGCACCGAACCCCAATGCAAAGGCCCAATCTCGAGATATCCGCAACTGGGTTGTCATAAGTGAAGCCTAAAGCCTGCGAGAATTGCCCAATGCTTATTCTCGCCGCGATTCCACTGGGCAACCCCGCTGATGCCTCATTGAACCTGCGCGAAGCTATAGTTAGCGCGAAATTTATTGCAGCCGAGGATTCCAGAAAATTTTCAAGACTCTGCTTAGATTTAGGAATTACCTATTCAGCGAAAATTATTTCGTTCTTTGAGGGCAATGAAATCGAACGTCTTGATGAACTAGTCAAAATTTTAGAGAGTGGTTCAGATTTACTAGTTGTCACGGATGCTGGAATGCCTGGCATCAGCGATCCTGGTTATCGTCTTGCTAGAGCAGCTGTCGAAAAAAATATAAAGATAAAAGTTCTGCCCGGACCAAGTGCTGTTACTACTGCGCTACTTCTATCTGGGCTTCCAAGTGATCGATTCTGTTTTGAAGGTTTTGCGCCTCGAACTAGTGGCGCCCGAAAAACTTGGTTTGAAAATCTCGCCAATGAAACCCGAACAATTATTATGTTTGAGGCACCTCATCGCTTGCTGGAATCTTTAGCCGATGCCGTTGCAGTATTTGGGCCGAATCGTCTCGGCGCAATCTGTCGCGAAATGACCAAGACTTATGAAGAGGTAATCCGTGGGGATCTTGAGACTTTGCATAACTGGGCCGCTTCATCCGAAATTTTAGGAGAGATAACTTTAGTGATTGCTGGCTTTGATCCAGATACTCGCGAATTTAGCGAAGCAGATTTGATTGCTGAAGTATTGAAGCAAGAGGCTGCGGGAATTTCGCGCAAAGAGGCGATATCTGAAGTTGCAAGACTTACTGGCCGTGCCAAACGCGAAGTCTTTGACGCAATGGTTACGCACAAATCTCAAGATAGGCTGGCCCCATGAGCGCCAAAAAATCCTTCTACTTAACGACGCCAATTTATTATGTAAATGATGCGCCACATATCGGTCATGCATACACAACTGTTGCCGGAGATGTTTTAACTAGATGGCATCGCCAACGCGGTGAAAGTGTCTGGTTCTTAACTGGAACAGATGAGCACGGCGAAAAAGTTATGAATACTGCAGCATCAAATAACGTTAAACCGCAAGATTGGTGCGATCGGTTAGTTGAAGAAGCTTGGAAGCCAAACTGGAGCGCGCTAAATATTGCTAATGATGATTTTATTCGCACAACAGAAAAGCGACATGAAGAGCGTGTTCAAAGATTTATGACGCTTCTGAAAGATAACGGTTATATCTATGCCGGCAAGTTCGAAGGCCCTTATTGCATCGGCTGCGAAGAATTTAAATTGCCTGGAGATCTAGATGAAGGTAAGTGCAAAATTCATGGCAAGCCCGTAGAAATGCTCTCGGAAGATAACTGGTTCTTTAAGCTATCTGCTTTCGTTCCACAGTTACTTGAACATTATAAAAATAATCCAGAAGCATGTGAACCTGCCAGTGCTCGCAACGAAGTAATTGCCTTCCTTGAAAGTGGCGTCCGCGATCTCTCAATTTCTAGATCAACATTCGATTGGGGAATTCCAGTTCCTTGGGATACCGATCAAGTTATTTACGTTTGGTTTGATGCTCTTCTAAATTATGCAACCGCTGTTGGGCTTGGCGATGATCCAAATTCTGAAGGTGGAAAGAAATTCGCAAAGACTTGGCCAGCAGATGTGCACTTGGTTGGAAAAGATATTCTGCGCTTCCACGCAGTAATTTGGCCAGCGATGTTGATGGCAGCAAATGTTGCAATTCCAAAGAAAGTATTTGCACATGGTTGGTTATTAGTAGGTGGCGAGAAGATGAGTAAATCTAAGCTGACCGGTATTGCGCCAAGTGACATCACTGGTCACTTCGGTGTCGATGCATTTAGATATTACTTCTTGCGCGCAATTCCATTTGGAACGGATGGTTCGTTCTCTTGGGAAGATATGTCAGCCAGGTACACCAGCGAGCTCGCAAATGATTTTGGCAATCTAGCATCGCGTTTAATTGCAATGATTGAAAAGTATTGTGATGGCGTTATTCCCGCAGTAGCAAAAGATGCAGAATTAGCTGCGATGCTGGAAACAACCGCAGCCACAGCAGATAAAGCAATGGTTGCGCTGGATTTCCAAGGTGGAATCAATGCGATTATGGAATTCTGTAAGCGCGTAAATGGTTACGTAACAATTAAAGAACCTTGGGCTATCGCTAAAGACGAGAGCCGCACCGCAGAATTGAACGAAGTTTTATATAACACAGCCGATGCAATTCGTGCGCTAGCCGTTCTGTTGCATCCAGTAATGCCTGCGACAACTCAAACTTTGTGGGAATCAATTGGGGCGCAAGAAACTCTTGGAAATATTGGCGAACAGAAGATTTCAGAAGTTTCTACTTGGGGAGTTTTACCGCAAGGCTGCAAAGTCACAAAAGGCGCAGTCTTATTCCCAAGATTGGATTAACAAGTGGCAGATCGACATAACCGCGATATCGATCGTGAACCAGCACCACTTCCAAAACCGCTAAATGTTAATTGCGTAGACGCACACGCCCACCTTGAAATTGTCACTAATACCGCACCAGATTCTCCAGAAATAGGAAAAGTATTGGCCGATGCTAAAAGTGTTGGCATCGATCGCATTGTGCAAGTTGGTTATTCCGCAGAGCAATCCGAATGGGGAGTAAAGCTTGCCGAACACTGGCCAAATGTTCTGGCTACTGTTGCATTGCATCCGAATGAAGCACCAGTAGTTGCAGATTTAGAAGCCGACCTAGCAATAATTGAAAAGTTAGCAACGCATCCAAGAGTGCGCGCTATTGGCGAGACTGGTTTAGATTTCTTTCGCACCGAGCCCGCGCTGCAAGAGCGCCAAAAGTATTCATTTCGCCGCCACATTGACTTAGCTAAGCGCGTTGATAAAGCCCTAGTAATTCATGATCGAGATGCACATCGAGCAGTTCTAGATGTACTAATTGAAGAAGGAGCACCGGCAAAAACTATTTTTCACTGTTATTCCGGGGATGCTGAAATGGCCCGAGAATGTATTGAAAAAGGCTACATACTTTCATTCGCTGGGACTCTAACTTTTAAGAGTGCACCGGCACTTCGAGAAGCAGTAAAGCTTGTTCCGCTAGATCAATTACTTGTTGAAACAGATTCACCATTCTTGGCCCCGATGCCGCATCGCGGTGCGCTAAATACACCAGCACAAATTCCCACAATTTTACGTTTCATGGCTGATGAACGTGGCGAAGATGTTGATGAATTAGCTACTGCAATTTCAAATAACTGTGAACGTTTATTTGGGTCGTTCGCTTAAATGAGCAACTTACTAGGCGCTGCCGAAATTCGTGAGATTGCGGAGCGAATTGGACTTCGCCCAACAAAAAAACTTGGTCAAAATTTTGTAGTAGATGCAAATACCTGTCGCAAAATTGTTAAGAGCGCGGATGTTGGCCCAACAGATATCGCCTTAGAAATCGGACCAGGGCTAGGGTCTTTAACACTTGCAATGCTGGAATCGGCTAGCGAAGTTATCGCGATTGAAATTGACGATCGCCTTGCTGCAGAACTGCCAGAAACCGCGCAACGACATGGTCTTGATGCCAGTAAGTTAACAATTATTAATCAAGATGCGATGGGTGTTACAACGCTTCCAAAAGACCCAACAGTTCTTGTTGCCAATCTTCCATACAATGTTTCAGTCCCGGTGTTACTTCGCTTTCTAGAATTATTTCCAACCCTTCGCTCCGGAGTTGTTATGGTGCAGAGCGAGGTTGCAGATCGCCTTGTTGCTAAACCAAATAGCAAGGTTTATGGCAGCCCCTCTGTTAAGGCAACTTGGTGGGCAGATTTATCTTCAGCAGGAACTGTAAGTCGTTCAATTTTTTGGCCAGTGCCAAATGTGGATTCCTCGCTAGTTAGATTCGTTCGTCATCAGAGCGCTGGCGATGAAGCATTACGTAAGGCAACCTTCAAAATAATTGATGCCGCATTTGCCCAGCGTCGCAAAATGATGCGGGCCGCACTTAGCGATCTTTGCGGTGGAAGCGCAGCAGCAAGTTCAATAATTGAAGCCAGCGGAATAGACCCAACAATTCGCGGGGAATCGCTGCAACTTTCGGATTTTATTAAGATTGCGATTACCCTTTCTAAATGAACAACCGCGGTGTAATTGTCCGAACTCCGGCAAAAATAAACCTGCAGTTAGCTGTTGGACCTATTGGTGCTGATGGTTTTCATGAAGTCACAACTGTCTTTCAAGCAATCTCACTCTTTGATGATGTAACCCTAAAATTTGCCGCAGAAAATTCAGGAATTGCAATAACGCTTTCGGGCGCGACATCTAATGGTGTTCCTGCGACTGACGAAAATCTTGCAGTGCGGGCCGCAAAATTAATGGCCGATAAGTACGATCTCTCAACTGATTTAGCGATTCACTTAAAGAAAGAGATTCCTGTTGCTGGTGGCATGGCCGGAGGTAGCGCCGATGCTGCAGGTGTAATCGTTGCAATGGATGCGTTATTTGAAATTGGATTATCGCGAGCCGAGATGGAAGCAATTGCAGCGCAATTGGGAAGCGATGTGCCATTTGGAATTTCGGGTGGAATTGCAATTGGTCGTGGTCGTGGTGATGAATTAACTCCGGCACTTAGCCGAGGAAATTATCACTGGGTATTGGCACTTGCCGGTCAAGGACTTTCAACTCCAGCGGTTTATCAAGAGTGTGATCGATTGCGCGAAGGTTTAGATATTGCAAGACCACAAGTAAGTGATTCAATGATGCAGGCACTTCGCGCCGGTGATGCAACTGCATTAGGTGCAGCACTTTCAAATGATTTACAACCAGCAGCATGTTCATTGCGTCCGGCACTACGTTTAGTTTTAGATGTTGGTCGCGATTACGGCGCACTTGGTGGCATCGTTTCTGGATCTGGTCCGACCGTTGCATTCTTGGTTGAGGATGAAGAAAAATCTATGGATTTAACAGTTGCGCTAAGTTCGAGTGGAGTTGTAGCGGGAGTTGTGCGGGCAAGTGGGCCGGTGCATGGGGCGCGGGTTATAGAAACGCTTTAGGTGGCTAGAAACGCTTTGAAGTTTGGCGGTATCGATAGTTATAGGGGAGAATTCAGGTTCCGCCATTGTGTAGTGGCTAGCACATGGGCCTTTGAAGCCCAGGGTCCAGGATCGATACCTGGTGGCGGAGCCACCTTAATCCTTACAGTTAGGGAAGCGGAAGGAGTTGGAC